>LGOV01048203.1_pt1 | contig 16569 bp, 19 predicted proteins | sample 469881 | NCBI WGS metagenome assembly LGOV01 (sample SAMN03857199, study PRJNA290197) | marine sediment metagenome | biome: marine cold seep biome; feature: cold seep; material: marine sediment; isolation source: sample #5579, elevator 3A push core 41 containing 12 cm of sediment... ...
ACTCCGACTGTTAAGGAGGTAGTACCTCCAGCAACACCTAGTGCTGTAGTTCCAAACCCAGCCCCTGAAACTAAAGCATTTATTGCTGCTCTATTTTGCCTAATATACTTTGGTATTTGAGAAACTAATCTCTGATCTATAGGCTCACTCACGTCCAGGCTCATCTTTGTCTCCTTCTAATAGTTGTAAGAACATATTAGGAATAGAAAGCATATAGTTAACTGCCTTCTCCCTTCCATTAATTTCACCTAAGTGCATTTGCACAGATGCGGTGCTTCTATTTGATTTCGGATCTATGCAATCATTTACAACTTGACTATACTCATGTCTGCAGATAGTCTTCCATGCTGAAAGCTCACACTTGATATCTTTCCACAAGATGGAATCTTTGAATTCCTTAATTTGATCTTTAGTAGCTCTTACTTTAGGCCCTTCCATTTAATTAAGCTCCCATTGGTACAAGGTTTCCCTTATCAACTTCGTTGCTTACTTCTTCATCACCCATTATAGTAGGCTGAACTTGCACTTCACGTTTGAAATCTCCTATGTTTTTAGCTCCGAGTTCAGATGCTATGTATTCGAAGATTCTAAACGTATCATATTCTTGTCGAAGTCCGGGATCAGTCGCTATTATTTTATACAACTCAACCCAGATTTCAGAGAAGTTACCTCCAGGTATTGATCCATCTCTTACGATTACATCATAATTAATAGCTAATTCATAAGGTGATACAGGGACACTTCCTTTAGTCCCGAATATTTTAGAAAGTTTATCAGCGTTTCTTCCAATTATTTTAGTATAGGTTTCCTGTCTCATATATTGCTGTGTGTGTACAGCAAACATTTGACCTACATCTTGCATGAATTGCATACCTATGATAGCAGCCATACGTTGTAGTCGTGCGACTGCACTTCCACGAGTCCCTTGAAATTCACCTTTGGTTAGACGCTCAGGACCTCCTTGGCGAAGTGAGCCCATCATAGATTGATCAGCTCCAGATATACGATCCATCCACTGAGTTATGTAAGCTGAGTCGCCTATGTTTTGGCGAGTTATGTCTTCGACTCTTAATTGCTGAACTACTTTATCAACACCTCTTCCCCAAGCAGGGCGGAGTAAGCGGATGAGTTTTCCAGGTGCAGGGTCTCTTAGATCCTTGATATTTACCATAGAAGGATCGACTACAAGCATATCGTTGATTGCCTTGCGGACATTGGAGATATGGCTTGAGAAGAGCCAATCTAATGTATGCTGTAATCCATAGAGTATTTCCAATCTACCTATCGGCGTAGGACTAAAACCATCAAACTCAGGTGACGCAACTGCAACTGGATACATTCCATGAGCGTGTTCCATCTTAGATGCAGAAGTTATGACTTCGTCTGAAGACAGTCCAAATAGCCATTTTTCTGGATATTCGCTGAGGCCTAGTTCCCATTCCTTAGGGATTAGATTTACATACATGTAGATGGTATCTACATGATTTGTTAAAGTTGTAGACTTACGTGGGTCAGTCTTTCCATATTTTATATTTCGACTAGATTGATCTAGCGAAAGACAAGACTTTTTGTTTCTTACTTTTTTAAGATACTTGACATTGAATGTAGTTTCACTAGATTGTTCTTCTGCTAACATATTCATTAGATTGTCTCTAACTAACCAACCTACATATTCACCACTCTGGATGTCGTTTGAGGCTACACTAGGATCAGGTAACCACATGTAAGGATCAATAGGGTCTAGTTTATTTCCTTCAAATATAGTTGATTCTACCCATTCGACATTTTTTGAATTAGATTGGCCTAAACCACTCTGGAAAGTTAATTCAGTTTTGATAGGTAGAAGTCCTTCTCTTACTTCCCAGCCAGGTGCTCCAGGTCCTATGCCATAAGCAAGTGAGTTGCGAATGACAGTGTGAATTGCAAGAGGGACTTTAGTTTTAATACAATGAAGGCGGATAACTTGCTCAAGTAACATAGTGCCTGTAGTATCATCAGGTTCTACACCTTCATATTGGAAGATAGGATCTTGGATGAAAGCACTCATTAGATATGTTAAGAGTGCTTCGAGCATTGCATAAGTGTAAGGGAATACAATGGTTACAGGTTTTCTTGAGTCTTTATCTTTGATTCTCTTTTCTTTTTCATCTATGGGGACATAAGTAGTTAAAACTTTATCTATTTGATTCCAACTGGAGAATCTCTTCTTCATTTCATTACGAGATTCCTGAGCTCTAGACATTATTTTTGACTTGAGTTTGTCGTGGAACTTAGACCCAGGCTTTAGATCGAGATTGTTTGGATAATCGTAATCATAAGAGACTCGACTGAAGTCGGTTGTAGTTCCTTGGTCTGGATTTCCTGTAACGGTGTAGGGCATTTTAATTAACACTCCGTTTAATTATTGAACATAGTTAACATTTGATTAACTTCCCACATAGATTTTTAACCAGCCAGCACCATCATAGACAAAGATGCCTCGATTGTTCTGAGCAACTGCCTCGTTTAGTCCAACTGGTGTGATTGTATAAGCATCATTAGTATCCCAATCATTATCAGTGCCACCTATAAGTGGAGCAGTGATTGTAGTAGCTGTATTAGATGTGATAACGCCAGAACTTCCATCGGGAGTGTTGTTGATAGTTCTGCCTACAAGGCGGTTAGGAATCCAGGATTCTCCACTGTCAGCGAGAATGAGTTCATTATTCCCTCCATCATGATTGCCAGCAGATGTAAAAGTAGGATCAAATGTTAAAGTTTCAGCTGCATCGGCAGTGTTGATAAGCCTGACTTCATGAAATGGTCTGAATTCCTTAATAGGAATGATACTTCTTGCAGACCCACCTGGATCAAGTATTAAGTCACCACCATGCCAGAAATTTAAATTAAAATCCTCTGTTAATGTTTTTTTACATCCAGTAGCTAACGCAGCAGTTTGTTTTGTGCTTGGTCTATATGGAAAAGGAAAACGGTTAACAACCTCAGTTGCTACTATTATTTCAGAGAAGTTTTCTTCTATCCAATTAAGTAAGGTCGTGAAGTTTGTTTCATTGGTGATGGTGTGACTTAGTATTTGAACAATACCTCCCCGACCACTATTAACAAAACGTTGGATTTCGACGGGTATAGCAAAAGCAGGATTACTGCATGTTCCCAGAGTAACAGGAAATAGATTATAGCGTTCATCCATTACTACACATCCAACTTCAAGGAAATAATCCTTAACATATCTGTTAGATTTGTGCCCTGGAGCACTGAATACATTTGATGTTCTATTGATTCCATGATGTTCGAGGAATCTTTGCATAGCTGTATATTGATATATGCTAGTGTGGAGATCCAAATCATTGAAATAAAGATGATCTATAGTGTGATTTATAATATTATGACCATAAGCGTCCATAGCTTTTATTTGTGCAAGAGTTAACATTGTAGGTTCGTCCAGAAGTTCTGGAAATGCTACGAGGAAGTTGCCTTTCCAACCTCTTGCATCAAGTAACCGTGTAGCAACATTCCAATGTTCATCTGTGCTATCGTCAAAACGTAGTATTATGGTTCTGTAGGGAGTTGTTCGCATGAGTCGAAAATTGTCTATATAAGCATTAGATGTGCCATGGAAGTCGTTTATTTTTGAGAAACTTACAACCATTTTGTCAATGCTTGATAGATCAATAAGGACGTCTGTGGCAACAGAGAAAAGTGGGAAGTATATAGTACTACGTATTCTTCCTTTAGAATGAGTAAAGTATTCGTTTATTGTTATGTATAATCCAGTTGTGTCAAATAATTGGATTGAAATTCCTTTTATCTCGGCATCATCAGCATCAAAATCTAAGACAATTCCTTGATATTCGCGCAGATCCACAGGAGCTGGGAATACTCGTTCAACACCAGAGTTTCCATCATCTTTTGTTATCTTAAATCCATGTGAGCCTTCAGTGTGATGTGTATCATCTAAAGCTATGACCGTACCTGGGAAATAAGCTGACCAATTGATTAAACTATCGCAAGCATCCCACTGATCTAACTTAAATATACCTTTTGGACTATCTTCAAAAACAACCTTCACATTTCGCTTATCGCTAGCCACATCAGAGGCATTTCTGACAAGGGAAAAGTATTCCTTCTCGTGCCCAGGAGGCACTTTGAGAATATATGGATTAGTATAGCCGGCCGTCAGACTTCCCTCAGCCACGGGACAAGCGTCAATCACAGATTGAATTGTTTGATTAGATCGAATAGTTATAATACCTTGACCTGATACATCATTTAGTACATTCGATGTATGCCACATCATGCCATCTGAATGTAGAAGTACTATATCATTAGCAGCAAGTAATACTATGTCTATCCAATTATCACTATCACCATTATCCTTGATAGTGATATTCTTTATACCATCTTTAGATCCCATTTTGATTGAGTAGTTCTTACCACCCGCTGCTGAAACAGATGGAAGAATTAAATCAAACGCAGATCCAGTAGGAATAGTTGAAGCACGAACTACTTGGTCTCTAACATTCATTTGATAAGTTGCAGTGACTTCATTGTATTTATTGACTACAAGATCTTGCTCGATGAATTTAGACTCTCTCATCTTATTTATCCCCTAAGCCAGTTGAGTAAATAAGCTATCGCACCGGAAATGCTTGCAGCAAGTCCAGCGAGCTTGATCTTCTGACCAGTTAAAGTTTTTTCAACTGCAGTTAACGTAATTCTCATAGCTTCTTGTGCTTTGCCAAGATCACAGACTCTAGCTTCGAGCCGTCCGATGACTCGACTTAGTTCGTCGATAGAATTGTCTCTACGTTCGCCAGCCATCTACTGTACCTCTATAGTTGTGATTACAAGAACCTTGGTTAACTTTGGTTCTCCAGGAGCATTTCTATCAACAGTGTTACTTGCGCCACTTTCATTACCCCATTCGTCATAAGCAGTTAAATACCACCAACCTTCGTCTTGAGTGTAATTAATAGTGATTGTACGAGCATCTGGATCATTAATCTCAGTGATTAACTCAAAAGGTCCTTCTAAACTAATTTCACTTTGGTAAAGTTTAAACCCTGCAAGATCTGACTCTATTACATCTTTTTCCCACTCAAAGGTAATATTCACACTTACTGCTTCCTGAGCGAGAATAGGAGTGTAAGATAAAAGAAATATTAACATTGTAATAAGAGTAGATTTTTTTAAGTTTTTCATTTGGTTTTATTCCTTATCCTTCTAGTTAATTGAACTGTTACTCTCCACATTAGATTACCAATTAGTAAAGCAACTAATTCATTATCATAGCCAATGATCCCTTCGAGTTTTTCAATCTTATCTAGCATTTCTTTATCTGTCAGGGCAAATTTCTTAAACATTAGTGCACCACACAAACAGGATCAGGGTCTCCACCAGTTCGATAGAAAGCTCCTATAGTAAGTCCTCCAGTAACTGCTGCAGCGTTATTTGCGTAAATTGGAAGTCCTGTTACTTGAAGCGATGATGTAGGATTTACAGCGCCATTGCCAATGCTAACCTTACCATCATCTTTGATAATTACAAATTTCGTAGCGCCTGAATCGCTGCGTTTAGCAATGTAAAACTTCCATCCAGTCCCATCGCCGAAAGTTATGAAGCCAGCATCGGAACTTGCAGCACCTGGATAGATATATACACATGGAGTTCCTGTTCCAGTTGAGTATAAATAGATGCCTTTTGTAGGACCACCAGATCCACGTATGTGTAAGAGACTGCTAGCACTGGTGTGGCCTAGAGCTACTGGAACATCAACTTTTAAAAGTGTTGAGGTGAGCTTTGTACGTTCAGTACCGTCAACACGATTCTTGATTTCACCAACTCCAGTATCAATAACTTCAACATCTGAATTGCCTTCACTAATCTTATCATGGGCGTGACTAAGCAAGGAATAGCGAGCATCTCCACGAACTTGGTTATAGTATTGTGTATGATCATCGTCAGCGAGACCATTTAGATCGCCATGATCAGCGATAGTAATGTTATATTTACCACCTATTGCTATCCATCTTTCATTAGCGGCGCCAAAGGCATCTACTATAGTAGGTGGATTTGCAGCAGGCCCATTTTCGTCATAAGCGTAGATTGTGTATTCATCTTGGGTTGCCGCTCCTATTACTTGATATGCAATTGATATAGTTCCGTTAGTGCCTGGTATTAGATTTAGTTCAACTGGATTAGATATGTCTATAACACTTACAGGAATTACTATTCTGTGATCTATATCTATTTGTCTGATGACTTCGTTGTCTTGTGTAGGTGGAGCCTCTACAAGCATCTGACCATTGGTGACTAGGCCTTTGTAATCTTCCCCAGCGAAGTCTCCATCAGGGTCATCTATTGGATCTGCGTCATCGTAAAGGAAAGGTCCGACAGATCCTATGTAGAGTTTTCTTAAAGCCATTATGCAAGTCTCCAGTCTTCTATTGGATCTTCATAGTCTTGTTCGAGTTCATCGAATTCAGCTTCAGCATCATCAGGATCGTGATCAGATAGAAAGTATCGTTCTCCTATCTCAAGCATCTCGATTATGTAAGCTAGGCAATCCATTAAGTCCCATAGTGCTGAGCGAGGAAACATTTTTAGCTGTGCTTCGAGTTTGGTGATTGTAGCACAAGCTCTGTTGTGATAGATATAGCCAAGGCGGTAGTAAGGTACAAGTGCTTTGACCCGGAGTTCTTTTTTCATTCCACCACGAGCTTTAAGCCAGACGAGTTCGTAGAATTTGCCTCGTCTAAACATTTCATTCTTCATAGGCTGACGGATGAATTCGCTTAGGGAAGTTTCTTCAATTCCTATTGCTCTTACATTCATTCTTAGTGCCATGTCGAAGATTGCATCGTACAGTTGATCAGGGTAGAATTTTTCTGACACAGCATCTCTGACATAGAGGTGAGCTTTTGTAGCATTGATGCCTATTGCTATTATTGCAGATTCAGCTGAGTGTAGTTTTACTGTCTTAGCTGGATCAACTATTATTACTGTTTCAGTGTTTTTATCTGCGGCTATTTCAGCATCGTAGGTTTTAAGATCATTTTCTTTTACTTGGTCTTCTCTTGCATGGCCATAGTAATGGAAGTAACTTTCTTGAAATGCAGCGTCTTTGGTTGAGATAGGAAGATTGCGCAGCTCACGAAAGAATACATCAGTCATTCCAGCTTCTGAATGCTCATTCCATTCTTTTAGGATATCTTCATCAGACATGAAGTTAGGTGCAGTTGATTTGAAGTTATCATCACAAGCTTCGAGACGAATAGAATCCCAATCAGGAGCATCGAGTAAGTGCTGCATTNNCGATGTAGACTATTTTCCAGTTTCTGTTGGTTCTTGGAATTGCCTTAATGACGTCAGCATAGAGCCAATTTTTGCGCTTTCGGCGGACATCGTCACTTTCGATAGTATCAGGGTCCTCAAGATCGTCGATGATTATTAGTCCAGGACGAGAGTTTTTGAATAGAACTCCACGAACTTGTTGGCCAGAGCCACGGGGTAGAAGGAAGGTACCGTATGCAACCCAAGCTTTTTTGGAGAATGCTTCATCGACTTCATCTCGTTTAACTCCACGTGCTCGAATTGGGCCGAAGTATTGTTTTATTATGGGGTTAGTAGTGAGTTCACGACGGAGGTTTTCAGATTGGAGTGACGCAGCATCGAAAGACATGTTTATGTAGACTACGAATTCGCAGATGTTGAATAAGATGTAGCGAGCTGCTAGAGCAAGTGCTACAGTTGAAGTCTTACCCCAACCACGAGGTGCAGCGATTGCAACTTTGTTGCTGCTGTTGTCGGTTAGTTTGAAGATTTTACCATGGACAGCTGGAGCAAAGGGGATGTTGAAGCGCTCAGGGAAGAAAGTTGACGCAGTTACTTGAGTGCTTATTGAACATAAGGATAGGACTTTGGATACTTCAGGATCTTCGATTGATTGCTTTGTTTTATTATTAAACATAGTCATTAGAAAGTACAAGTTGCAAATAGAGTTATCCACTCAGTTCCAGTCCATTCGAGAGACCAAACTTCATCAACTGCATCGAAAGTGCCTACTTCTGGATCAGAAGTTTCATGATGATCTACGATGCAAGTACTTGAATTGGTAGCGTTAATCATTACGATAGTTTTAATTTGGCCTATGTAATAGCCGTCGCCTAGTGATGCTGTTACAACTCCAGACATTGAGTTGATTTCAGCAGACCTTATAGTTTTACTTATAGAAGATGAAGATGGAATTATTAGTTGAGTACAAGGTAAGTTATCAGCAACAAATGCATGACTGTAGGTGCTATAGAATGGATGTACAGATCCATAGTTGCTGAATTCATTACCTACTGCCATTACATCGTAGGATGTACCAGTCATACGGATTGCGAAGTCAGTGACTCCGTTTACATAGAGCCTGCTTCCAATTATGTTTATGTGATCTGCATCTAGTGCTCTGATTAAACCATCAGTGTTGAATGTTCCAGATTGAGTTATATTGCATGATGATAGGTTTATTTTGTATACTGAGTTTAGATATATAGGGTAGCTCGAAGTTGAATTTGGTGTAGTGTCGATGACAGCATCGTGGATATCTATGGTGTTGGAGTTTGCTATGTGTATTGCTCGGTAAGGTGAATCTTTAATGCGTACGCTGGTTAGATTTACACCTTCTGAGTATCGCATTAAGATTACAGTTGGTGTAGATAAAACTAATCCTCCATCGAAGTAACCAGCTGGACCAGTTATGATAGTGCTAGACACATCATTGTCTTTAGGGTAGATGTTTCCAGTTCCATCGTAGTCGAAGAAGATACCATAGGTTCCGAATTCACCTATGTTGTTGTTACTAACTTGCGTTTCTCTAGCACCACCAATTCTTATACCGACTCTTCTAGCAGATTGGATAGTGTTGTTAGCTACCTTGTTTCCTAATGCTATCATGTTGCCATTAGTTGAATTCCAGATGGAGCATACTGAAACTCCTCCCCATTGAGAAGTGCCGTCTAATCCATCAGCTACTGATTTAATAGTGTTGAAGGCAACTGTGCAGTAACAAGCTCCTTTGTCAATGTCGATTCCGTCAATTTTAGATGCTTCGATGTAGTTGTATGTAGCTGAGCAGCTGTGAGTTTTGTGTCCTGCAATTTCAATAGCTGATTTTCCAATACTGATGAATTTGTTTCTGAAAGCATGATTGTTGTAGCATTCTGAAGATGTTAGAAGACTATCCCATTGAGTTCTGTATCGTACTCCAAATGATACAAATTCATCATTGAAGATGCAATCATGAACACTGTTGTTATAGGAAGGTCCAGTGGAAGAGCTTACAGAATAAAGTGGATCATCATTAGCTTCGAATGTGACAAATAATCCAGATTCTTTTGTACATCCAGGACCAGCACCACAGCCGACGAAAGATATATAGGAAATTTCGCAGTCGTGAGCAGCTATGCCTTTAATTCCGTGGATGCCATAGATTGAAGTGCGGCCTAGGATGTCTCCGTCAAGAGTGCCATCTTTGACAATTACATGATGTTTGCCTGAGAGATCAAGTACATCGTTGTCTCCTCCACCTTTTAATGTAGCTTGATTGAGATTTATAGTTTGATTGCTAGATGTAGATAATGTAGATTCGGATATGTAAGTTTTGCCTTTAACCAAGCTAAATTGTAGAGTACCTAAATCTAATGCTTTTTGTATTTCACTGTAGTCATTAGTGACTCCGTCGCCTACTGCTCCAAACCACTCAGAATATGCAGTATTGATGGTTTTAGCGTTGTTGCCGAAGACTACATCTCCAAGACCGAAGAACATTTGATAAGGATCAGGGTTGAATTTGCTGTTGATGGTTAGAGTTTTAGTGTTTGCGATTGTAATTGATCTACCTTTTGAAGGTACTTTTAATGTAGTGTTAGCATTAAGAGAGCAATCATTGGCGATAGATATTGCATCTGTTAATGTTAATTCTACATCATCGGAGCCTATTTTGGTAATTGCAGTTTCAAAATCTGCAAACCAAGCTGATTGAAGATCAGTTCCGGAGGCAAAGGTGTAAGACCCACTTCCGAGAAAGGTAGGATGTTTGTGAGATCCGAGTGATTTAGTGTTGAAAGTTATAGTTTTTCCAGCGTCAGTGGTGAAGTTTCCACCTCGGTAGAATTTAAGTCCTATGTTGGTAGGTATAGTGTTATCGAAGGTTACTTGACTAGAGCTGCGAATTTCAAGTGTTATGTTTTCAGTCTCTATCCAAGTTATTACTGAACGCAAGCGCTCGAACCAGTTGAGATTTAGAACAGTTCCATCGAGGAAGTCTATGTCACCAGAACCAGTGAATAATTGGAAGTCTCCAGCTGAGATAGATTTTACATTGGATAAAACTCTGCCAGCGTTGACAGTTATTAGATTAGGTGAATTCCATCTGAGCTGTACATTGTCACCAACTGCACAGTCAGCATCAATGTTAGATTGAGTAGATATAATTAATGTTAGGGTGTCATCACTAGTGATGGTTATAGCTGTTGGTAAAGATGAGAACCAGGTAGAGCGAACAGTTGATCCAGTTGCGAAGTCAATATCTCCAGAGCCAGTGAAGATTTGCTGATCTCCGGCGGTGATGTCTTTGGTATTGATGGTTAGTTGACCTGAGTTGTTGATAGCGCCGTCTTTTAAGAAGTGTAAGCGAATGTTGGAATTAATAGTCATTGAGGTTACAACTTCACTCTTTGCAATGTAAAGATCTCGCTCGGAAGCTCCGATTGCGTCTAGAGCACCCTGTAATGTGCTGTAAGTACGAGAATCTGTCCAGATTGCATCAGGAGATGTTAAGATTATGTCTTTGTGAAAGACTGTAGATGCAAACGCAGAATGGCAAAGGAAATTTAGTAGAATGATTATTAATAGTGATTTCTTCAATTTAATTTTCCTTTGTTTTATTATCAAACGAAGTTGATTGTAGACGTCCGTTGACTTTGTTTTTTAAGTGCATTAGAAGACCACCAGCAATAGTTGCACCGAGTTCAGGTTGTTTGCAGTACATTGAGATTACGAAGAAGCCAATGAGGCCAAGGATGACTAGAGTATCATTATCGATTAGGTCTTTAAGAAAATTCCACATTTTACTTTCCTTAAGACTCTGGAAGGATTAGTCCCAGAGCCTAGTTGGTTAATTGCCTAATTGTGATATATTCCTTGAGATACCATGTTATCGTAAAGGGTATCCATTTTGCTATAAGTGAAGCCCCTCCAAAGGTCAGTCATGGAGTTGTTCATAACGTACTTCATGCTCCAGTCCTGAAGCATGTTGTCAGTGTTGACAAACATGGGGTTGATCAAGGCACGCCAGAGAGATTGGACTCCAGACGAAGCATCTGCATAAGCAAGGAGATAAGTTACCCGCATGTCTTCGAGTTCCATTTGAGTAGCTCGAACTTCTTCAGCAGTGCTGGTGAAGGCCAAGGCAGTTATGGGAAAGGAAAACAGGATCAAGAGTACGATTGTGAGTTTCAAATATTTCATATAATGTAAGCTCCTTTAGTTAATTGTTAAGAAATGCATTTATCTTATCCATGCCAGAAAGCGTAGGGCTTATGCCTGGCGGATTGTACTGGAAGCCTGTGAAACATAACATCATATAATCATAACCCCCTATACTAATACTGGCAAAGTCAGCAAAATCTCCAGAAGCTCCAGGGGTATCCTCGAATAGATTACTCTCATAAGACGAAGAACATTGAACAGTGCTGCATATTCCTGGGCTAACAGAGAAAAGGTGCGGACAGATTATGGTATCATAAGGATAATGTACATTAATAGTACAGCAACAAGTATACCCTGCGGTTTCCCTATCATAGGCAACCTCAGTTGCCCCCGTACAAGGATTAATGTAATAAGTCCCTTCATCAATTGGCCAGCCATATTGATAAGGTTTGCCAAAACTGTATGTTACAGTTGAATATGGCCCGCTTACGCATTTACCCTGATTATCATAGACTATACCATTTTCAGTGGTTGTAGAACCTCCATTGCCTCCGCCGCCAGCGGTTGGATTTGAGTTTGGATTATTTGGGATAGCTATTTGAAGATTGTCTTCAATTCGATCAAGTATCTGGGCAAGACTGATATTCCTCGCGCGGTCTTTCATATCACTGGCAGTATCGCCAGATTGAGGCAAGGAATCTTGAATACTCCCTGCGTTAGAGTTGGATGCGTCGTTAGTACGAAGGCGGATAGCCTTTTGCAGCCAAGTCTCTGCGAATGAAATTGAAGTGATACAGAAGATAAGCAACATTGTGAATAGAAAAATCCTTTTCATTTATTCTCCTTTAAGATCCATGGTTGAGGGAAATGATTTTCCCCTTTGTAGCCAAGGCAAGATTCGCAAAAGTGTTGAAAGTCGAGATCTGACTCTTCATTCCACTTTTGTACTCTTGCTCTGTCAATTGCATCCCACTTATGAGATGTTTGCACAGGAAACATTCGGTGAAGTTTCTGCGAAGTTGTCTCAACAGTTGGAGTTGTAAGCTTGTTCGATCTTGCGATTAGATCAGCACAAGCTCCTGCGAATGCAGTTGAAATGGTGAAACAGATGAATAAGATTGCAATTGCTAGAGTTTTCATTGCTTTTAATCACCTCCTTAAGGTGCTGTGAGTGTTTTCTTCTTGTTCTTCGGATCAGCAGCGAAGGATGCAAGTTTGCGTACAGCCATTAACCATACTTTCGCTCTAAGTTTAAACATACCATCTTCAATAAGACGTTTATAGAGTTCGATATCGGCTTGTTTGCGATACTTTTGATCCAGTAATTCCATCCGCATTAGTTGATAAAGTGCATCATGAACAAGAGGACCACGCATGGCAGATTTAGTGTCGACTGTAGTACCAGAAGCCCCATCCCAAGCGTAGCCTTTTTTGATTATAAGCAAGCCATCTGAATTTAAGGTTATGTAAGGAGTTTGAATCATTTCATTAGGGTAGATAGCTACACTGGTAAAGTGCGAATCTCGTAGTTGATATTTATAACCTTTTGTGTATGTTATTTGTTCTTTCATCTTTGTTTAATTATCAAACATAGTGTTTTATTCAGCCAACATTCCAGATTCGCGAGCAGCTTTAATTCCTCGTTCTTTGAGTTTTTCTACATCTTCTGGAGTTAGATAAAGATGTGCATTTTCAGAGTGGATTTTCGTAGGAGCTCGATAACCTCCAATGTCCATTACTAGAGTGTCAGCAGTTTCCTTTTGTAACTTGGTTGTTTCCCTGCCATTTAAGATATCATCATAGATGTCCAGTGCTTTAGGTAGCAGCTTTGTTACTTCCTTAGCTACATCTATGATATCTTCATCGCGTTTTTCTCGCATAGAAGAAAGCTTCTTAGTGCCTAGTTCACTGTTAATAGTGTTGCTAACAGTAGCTGGTGTGATGCCTAGTTGAGCAGCTATGTCTTTCTCAGACATTCCGATTAGAGTCATTCGGAGTATTTCATGATTGCGCTGCCATAGTTGTTTGATGTTGTAGGTTTTGCGCTGGTCTGGCAGTGCACGGCGATTGTCAATGCTGCGTATCTCAAAGCCGTAGAGGGAAGTTCGATGATTAGGTTGTGGTTGAGGCTCGATATTCATAATTGCATTATAAATGATAATTTCGAAAAAGTCAAGGGAACTTTAGACACCGTTGTTTGTAGTTGGAGCCGGACAATTGTGGAGATTGTAGTTGTAGACTATTAAGTTAATTCAATTCACACTTTCATTCTCGAACTCCGGGTCTGCGAAGTGATTGACTTGCGTTGCGTTGCTTCGTTTAATTATCAAACATAGTCATCTCCAACTTTAACCTCACCTCACCTCACCTCTTGCCACGCGTCAATTGGTGTCTTAATCTATAATTTATGACATTTTGTGAGGAGGCTAACCCCAGGGCTACGACGAAGGAAAACCCCCTTCGAGATGGTTTTATAAGGTGTTGAAATCATTGAATGATAATAATGGTTGACAGCTGTGTGATAATGTTATATGATGTAATCATAGTGTGATTGAGACATTAGTTCTTTGACAAATTGGCCTTTGTGGTGTGCTTCAGGTGCATACGATGCATTGCATTGAGGAGAACATCATGAATGAGAACGAGGGAACGAGGACGCTAGGGCAGATCATAGGCAAAGTCGTTGATAACTTCAGCATCAAGAATGACAATGGTGACTCGGTTCAATTGAAGGTCACGTTTGATTTCACAACATCAAGTGATAATGATATTAGATCATGGCTTTGCGGGAACCGGAGGATTGCTCTTCAGAGACCTTCAAGGAGTCTGAGTAAGGTAGAGCTTGAAGAATTGAATGGTCAGGTGATCATGGCTTCTGATTGTGGTAAGAAAGTCAAAAGTCGTCAAGAACGAATTGCTGAACTGGTAAACATCGGTCTTAGTGAAGAGTTTGCAATCATGGCTGTTGATGATCCTGAAGGATTTAAGGCTCTTATGAACAAAACAGTTGAAACAAGCAATTAATCCATTAACCTAGCATCACAAAGGCTGATAGTCAAAGATCACTATGTTTGATAATTGAACATAGTGATTTTTTTATATCCTGTAGTCTGACATAGTCAGGGGAAAAGTAACATTGACGATGCCAAACGTTGTCGCCGGTTGCTAGAGTTGCTGGAAGTTGATTAGATAATCAATTAATCTATTATTATCTATCACCAATGTCATCATTTAATGACTTGATTTAATCAATTAGATCATTTATAATGGTAATCGTAATCATAATTATAATCAATTGTAATAAAAACGTATCCGACCATCCCTCCCCTTAATATACATGAAAAAAAAAAAAAAAAAAATAACAAGGGGTAAGGGTGGTGGGATACGAAATAAATACAATGACATACAATTATGCGATTACAATTGACAAGGTCAAAAAGATGATAATTTACTCCGTTTGACAATTGAACATAGTAATTGTAATGACTACAGCGCAAATCATAGTTTGCATTAACAACTTAATATCATAAAGGAGATTAAACTATGTTAGAAGGAAGAAGCGATGAGATTAGAAGAGAAGCAGCAGTACCAGTGCAGAGTAGAATAGATGTTAGAACACTAGCAGAAGTATGTGAATATTTTAGAAGTGAAGGAATTGAAGTTAGGACGGTTAGTAAGTTAGTAAGTTGGTCACTTGAAGGGTTAGTAGATATTATTAAAAGAAATGGAAAGCTTAGAAAAGACAAACCTTCAGTTGAAGAAGCTTATCAATTCTTAGATAGTGTAGGTATGATGCAGAATAGAATGAAAAATAGTAGAAAGTTATCACAAGCTATGGGATTTGAACAACTTAGATATGAAGGTGTTAGTCCGAAGGGTTATAACCAACCTGTCTATGATGCTATTCATAACAATCCTAATTGTAGAGGTGAAGAACCTCCAAAGTCATCTATCACCAATAGTGAAAGCTCTCAAGAGAAAAGCCTAGCACAATGTATAGAAGAAGGAAATGCTCTTTGTGAAGCAAGAGAAAAAGCTAAGCGTATGGAAGAATATAAAAAATCAAATGATGAAATGATGGATAGGATTGAAGTAGATGAGAATGGAATGGTTATTCAACCTAATTGGACTGATGAGCAGTGTGGAAGATGTGGGCAGAAGTTTGTAGATGAAGTAGCTGAAAGGAATGAAAGACAAAATAAAATTGCTGAGAGAGAAGCAGAAGATGAAAGAAAAAGAAAGAAGGAGATTAAAGAAAGAAATAAAACAGACAAGAAAAGAGAAAAACTACTAAATGAATTAAAGGACTTAGATAAAGATGAAGAGAAATTAACTAATAAAGAATCAAATACTGAAGACAATAGAATGAGAACTAGAAATTATGAGGAAATATTGGAAGATAGAATAAAGAAAGATAAAATCCAAGAAGATAAATTAAAAGCATTAGACACAATTCCGAGGAGATAATCTAATGGAAACTAATAAATTAGATCTAGAATCAAATGATAGAAATATGTTTGAAAAGTTAGAAAGAGCTACTTGGATAATAGATAGTACATTAACTATGTGGTTGGGACTGTTGTTGATGATGAGTGGAGTTGTGTTAATAGGATTTTTGATTATAGGAGTTGGATTTGTGAGTTTGTCAGCGCTTGGTGAAGTGTAATGAAATCACACTGTGTTTAATTGTTAAACAAAGCGTAATTCACCGCTGTAATTGGCTGCTGTAATCCAAAATAACATTTGATGCTTATTGACAATCGCCAATTGCCATGATATGATGGAATCATAATAGAGATTGATCAGTCCTCAACGAAAGGAGGTGGATTACTATGACTAATGAAGAATTTATCCGTCGTGCAACTCCGATGAGAGACCACTTAAATAATCTCGTTACACAGGCTGAAGTTAGAGACAAGGGTGAAGAGTTTACAATTATTGAAGAGGAAAGAACTAGAAGAATGCTAGAAAAATTCCATGGAATGTCATTAGAAGAACGAGATAATCTCATAAGCAAACTCAAAGCACTTTTATGAAAAAAGTAATCCCAATCGAAGTAATGAAACAAATCGCTTCCATCGAACATGAAAGTAG
>LGOV01005619.1_pt3 | contig 16554 bp, 19 predicted proteins | sample 469881 | NCBI WGS metagenome assembly LGOV01 (sample SAMN03857199, study PRJNA290197) | marine sediment metagenome | biome: marine cold seep biome; feature: cold seep; material: marine sediment; isolation source: sample #5579, elevator 3A push core 41 containing 12 cm of sediment... ...
GGGTCGGTCAAGTCATCCGCAGGCACGTAAACGGCCTGTACGGAGGTGATTGAGCCAGTTTTCGTCGAGGTAATACGCTCCTGCAGAACGCCCATCTCTTCAGCTAGCGTAGGCTGGTAACCTACCGCTGATGGCATACGACCCAACAGTGCCGATACTTCGGTACCCGCCAGGGTGTAACGGTAGATGTTATCGACGAATAGTAGAACGTCGCGGCCTTCATCACGGAATTTCTCGGCGATGGTCAGGCCGGTCAGCGCTACGCGCAGACGGTTGCCCGGGGGCTCGTTCATCTGACCGTAAACCAGCGATACCTTATCGATAACGTTGGATTCCGTCATTTCGTGATAGAAGTCGTTACCCTCACGCGTACGCTCACCAACACCAGCGAATACAGAGTAGCCGCTGTGCTCGGTGGCGATGTTGCGGATAAGCTCCATCATGTTAACGGTCTTACCGACACCGGCGCCGCCGAACAGACCAACTTTACCACCCTTAGCGAACGGGCAGACCAAGTCGATAACCTTGATACCGGTTTCCAGCAGCTCGTTAGAGGCTGCTTGGTCTGCATAGCTCGGGGCTTTACGGTGGATCGGCATACGCTCTTGCTCACCGATCGGTCCCGCTTCGTCGATCGGCTCACCGAGTACGTTCATAATACGGCCCAGCGTTTCCTTACCTACCGGTACGGAAATGGCGGCACCTGTGCTGGTCACGTCCATGCCACGCTTCAAGCCCTCAGTGGAGCCCATGGCGATGGTGCGCACCACGCCGTCGCCCAGCTGCTGCTGGACTTCGAGGATGGTCTCAACATCGGAGACCTTCAGCGCGTCGTAGACCTTGGGCACAGAGTCCCGCGGAAACTCTACGTCAATCACCGCGCCGATGATTTGTACGATACGTCCGCTCATCTTGGTTCCTCTCTAAAACCTGCAAATGAAACCTGTCTGCCGGGAGTCGCTTAAATAGTCGACTCCCTAGGCGTTATACGGCAGCAGCGCCGCCGACGATCTCAGAAATTTCCTGGGTGATGGCGGCCTGACGGGCCTTGTTGTAGACCATCTCCAGATCGTCGATAAGGCCGCCTGCGTTGTCAGTGGCACTTTTCATAGCGATCATTCGGGCGGCTTGTTCACAAGCGCCGTTTTCCACTACCGCCTGATACACCTGCGATTCGATGAAACGAACCAGCAGGCTATCGAGCAACGCCTTGGCATCCGGTTCATACAGGTAGTCCCAGCTTCCGGGACGGGCGTTTTCGTCGTCTTGCTCAGCGTCTGCGCCCATATCAGGCGACAGCGGAAGAAGCTGACGAACCACTGGCTTTTGGGTCATGGTGTTCACAAACTCGTTGTGCACCACGTAAAGCCGGTCGAGACGTCCTTCATCGTACGCTTCGAGCATGACCTTAATACTGCCAATCAAACCTTCAACGGTCGGGGCTTCGCCTAAACCACTCTTCGCCGCCACCAAATTGCCACCGTAGTTGCGAAAAAAGGTGCTGGCCTTAGCGCCCAGAGCGCAAAAATCCTGCTCTGCGCCCTGCTTTTTCCACTCGCTGGCCTGTTTGAGTAAGGCTTTGAAGAGGTTGTGGTTCAAGCCACCGCACAGACCACGGTCTGTGGAGACCACAATGTAACCAACGCGCTTAACCTCGCTACGCTCGACCATATAGTCGTGCTTGTACTCGGGGTTCGCGTCGGCAATGTGGCCAACCACTTTGCGGATCTGCTTAGCGTAAGGCTGACTAGCTCTCATCAGATCTTGCGCTTTACGCATTTTAGATGCAGCCACCATTTCCATGGCGCTGGTGATCTTCTGCGTATTTTTAATGCTCCCGATCTGGGTGCGTATCTCTTTTGCAGCTGCCATAGCGATCTACCCTTCGTTCGTGGCTCTCAGAAAGCATGCAAACCCGCCCGCAGGCGGGCCAGACATTACCAGCTCTGAGTCGCCTTGAACTTCTCAAGACCCGACTTCAAGCTGTCTTGAATCTCACCGTTGTAGTCGCCGCTCTGGTTGATCTTGTCGAGCAGATCACCGTGCTCAGACTTCATGTAGTCGTGCAACGCACGCTCGAAGTCCAACACTTTGTTCACATCGACGTCGTCCAGGTAACCTTCGTTGGCGGCATACAGCGAGAGCGCCATCTCGGCAACTGACATTGGCGAGTACTGGTTCTGCTTCATCAGCTCAGTAACACGCTGACCGTGCTCAAGCTGCTTACGCGTGGCTTCATCAAGATCAGAGGCAAACTGCGAGAATGCCGCCAGCTCACGGTACTGAGCCAACGCCAGACGCACACTGCCGCCGAGCTTTTTGATGATCTTGGTCTGCGCCGAGCCACCGACGCGAGAAACCGACAGACCTGCGTTAATCGCCGGACGAATACCGGAGTTAAACAGGTTGGTTTCCAGGAAGATCTGACCGTCGGTGATCGAGATCACGTTGGTCGGTACGAACGCAGAAACGTCGCCACCCTGGGTTTCGATGATCGGCAGCGCGGTTAAGGAACCGGTTTTGCCTTTCACTTCACCGTTAGTGAACTTCTCAACGTAGTCGGCGTTAACGCGCGCAGCACGCTCAAGTAGACGCGAGTGGAGATAGAAAACGTCACCGGGGTAAGCTTCACGGCCGGGCGGACGACGCAGCAGCAGCGATACCTGACGGTAGGCGACGGCCTGCTTGGAGAGGTCGTCGTACACAATCAGCGAGTTCTCGCCGCGGTCGCGGAAGTATTCGCCCATGGTGCAGCCGGAGTAGGCGGCCAGGAACTGCATCGGCGCCGGATCTGCAGCGCCAGCGGCGACAACGATAGTGTGCTCCATGGCGCCATGCTCTTCGAGCTTGCGCACCACGTTGGCAATGGTCGACTGCTTCTGACCGATCGCTACGTAGACACAGGTCACGCCTTTGCCTTTCTGGTTGATGATTGCATCAATGGCAATGGCGGACTTACCGATCTGACGGTCACCGATGATCAGCTCACGCTGACCACGGCCGATCGGCACCATGGCATCGATCGACTTTAGGCCGGTTTGAATCGGCTCATCAACGGATTGACGGGTAATAACGCCCGGCGCCACTTTTTCAACGGCGTCGGTCATTTTAGCGTCAATTTCGCCTTTACCATCGATGGGGTTGCCCAGCGCATCGACAACGCGGCCAATCAGCTCAGGGCCCACCGGCACTTCGAGAATACGACCGGTACACTTGGCGGTCATGCCCTCTTCAAGCTGCAGGTAGTCACCCAGCACCACGGCACCAACGGAGTCGCGCTCCAGGTTAAGTACCATGCCAAAAATGCTGTTGGGGAATTCAATCATTTCACCAAACATCGCGTCTTCGAGGCCGTGAATTTTCACGATACCGTCGGAAACAGTGACGATGGTGCCCTGATTACGGGCTTCGGATGCGACGTCAAGCTTTTCAATTCGCTGCTTGATGATGTCGCTGATCTCGGAAGGATTCAGTTGCTGCATGCCATGTCCCTCAGACTCAAGCGGTTAGCGCTTCGGAAAGGCGGTTCAATCGACCACGTACCGACCCGTCAATAACGGTGTCGCCAGCACGCAGGATGACACCGCCGATAAGCGACTTGTCCACCTGAGTAGTAATGGAGATTTCGCGATTCAGACGTTTCTTGAGCGCGTTCGCTAGTTTGGTCTTCTGCTTACTATCTAATTTGTAAGCAGAGGTGACGTTTACTTCAACACGCTGTTCGTGTTCGGCACGTAGGTGCTCAAACTGAACAGCGATTGATGAAAGTGACATCAAACGACCTTGGTCTGCCAAAACATCTAAAAAACGCTGTAAAGCCTCGTCTTGCTCGCCTGGTGTCATATCGGCCAGCAGCGATACTTTTTGTGCGTTCTCAAGTTTTGGACTGCCCAGCAAACGACGAACATCGCTGTCAGCGACCGCTAAGCTTAAAAAGCCCAGCGCCTGTGACCAGCTATCAAGCGCCTCATGATCACGCGCGTATTCAAACGCTGCTTTAGCGTAAGGACGAGCGACGGTAAGTAATTCCGCCATGGTTCACCTCCTTACAGTTCAGCAGCAAGCTCATCGAGTAACTTGCGATGGGCTTGTTCGTCGACCGACGCTTCAAGAACACGCTCGGCACCCATAACGGCGAGATAAGAGACCTGGGCACGAAGTTCATCCTTAGCGCGATTCACTTCTTGCTCAATCTCGGAACGTGCACTCGCTACTAGGCGTTCGCCTTCGGCGCGGGCTTGCTCGCGGGCTTCTTCAATCATCTGGGCAGAGCGTTTGTTGGCCTGCTCAAGAATTTGAGAAGCTTGCTCCTTGCTTTCACGCAGCGTCTGTTCTGCCCGCTCTTGAGCAAGCTCAAGATCACGGTTAGCACGGCTGGCTGCATCCAAGCCATCAGCAATTTTCTTCTGACGCTCATGAAGCGCATTGCTGATCGGAGGCCACACATACTTTATGCAAAACCAGACAAAGATCGCGAAGGCGATCGTCTGCCCGATTAGCGTCATGTTGATATTCACAGGAATGTACCTCTGACAAGTTCGTGGCGACCGGAGTGAAACAAAACCGAGCGCTTAGCGCTCGGCTGAGCTGTCATTAACCGGCAACAACGAAAATCAGGTACATCGCAATACCAACACCGATCATCGGAACGGCGTCAAGTAGACCGGCCATGATGAAGGTTTTAGTTTGCAGTTGGTCACCCAGTTCAGGCTGACGTGCAGTTGACTCAAGCAGTTTGCCGCCCAACAGAGCGAAGCCAATGCCAGTAGCCAGCGCGCCTAGACCGATGATGATGGCAGCTGAAAGATAAACCATTTCCATGATGAAGCTCCTGAGTTTAAGTTTTGGTTAAGGGTTGAGGGTTAATGAAAAGGTTATTGCTAGGTTAATGATGTTCGTGTGCAGCGCTTAGATACACCACGGACAGCACTGTAAAGATGAAAGCTTGTAGTACGACGATCAAAATATGGAAAATAGCCCACGGCACATCCAGCACCCAGATAGCCCAGAACGGCAGCATGGCGATCAAAATAAAGATGACTTCCCCGGCAAACATATTGCCGAACAGACGCATCGCCAAACTAAACGGCTTCACCAGCAACGCAACGACTTCCAACAACAGGTTGAAGGGAATCAATGCCCAGTGATTAAACGGCGTCAGTGACAGCTCTTTGGCGAAGCCACCCACGCCTTTCACCTTAAAGCTGTAGAAGAGAATCAGTCCGAAAACACCTAATGCCAGCCCCAATGTGGCGTTCACATCGGTAGTGGGTACTATTTTCATGTAGTCCACACCTAACTTGCTGAACAAGACAGGGAAGTAGTCGACCGGAATAATTTTTAGCGTGTTCATGAACAGAATCCACACGAACAGCGTCAGGGCCAGGGGCGCAATAATCGGGTTATGCCCTTTAAATATCCCTTTGACCATGTCCTCGACAAATTCAACAACCATTTCAACCGCATTTTGCAGGCCACTGGGCACCCCCGTGGTGGCCATTTTGCCGGCTTTGCGGAAAATCCAGATAAACAGCAACCCCATGGCAATCGACCAACCCATGGTATCTAAATGAATGGCCCAAAAGCCCATTTCACTTGCTTCTTCCGCTGAGTGCGCCAGCGACCAGCCGTTCTCGGGGTGGTTGCCAAAGGTCAAATTCTGCAAGTGGTGCTGGATATAGTAAGTCGTTGAGACTTCGTTTCCTGCGGCCATGGATGTGTCACCTCAATCAGTTGTGCAATTTTCTAGGCATTAGCGTTTTTTGGCATTAACCAAGGCGTAAGCCAATGCGTTAGAACAACCGCAACATAAGCGTAAAAAAAGAAAGTAGGGTTTGAGGGGGGCGCTGCAACGAACACTGCAACAAACAGTGCCACCGTCAAACCAAACTTGCCTGCTTCAGCACGAAATAAGTGCATAGCTCCTCGTGTTCGGCGCCTAGCGTGAAAAACCCCCATTCGCTGAATAAAAAAGGCTTGCGGTAATAAGGCTACCAGCGCTCCTTTAAATACCGATGACATACCTTCAGCATCTGCGACTAGGTAGGCTGCCAGCATACCAACAAAGGTAACCATCAGCTGCGCGATCGTCAGTCGAATGATATAGGCTTTTCTCCGCTGGGTTTCGTATCGCTGCATAACTCTTGGGGAAAATTACCCAGCCTCACTAGTTAAAACCCACTGCTCGACAAGCTAATACCTCGACAAACCAAGGCAACTTGCACAAATCTTGCGCGATTATAGGGAAGGGCTATCACACCTTCAACCGAACTCGCACCGAATTTGCCCGTTAAGGGGCCTAATTGCGACCAAAGAGGGAAAACGTGTGCGCTTCTTACGCGACATTGAATAGCCTGCTATTTAATATGATTTAAGATGCCGTCCAATTCTTCGAGGCTGGTATAACGTATCGTTAACTTACCTTTGCCTTTTTGACCATGATCAATGGAGACAGGCGCACCAAGCAGTTCGCCAAGATGTGTTTCAAGCTTGGCCACATCGGGCTGCTTGCTTTGGCGGCTAGGCGTTTTGATTGGTGTTTGGCTGGTTTGGACTTTTTTCACCAGCGCTTCGGTGGCCCTCACCGTCATATCATTATTAACCACCTCATGAGCCACTTGGCGCTGCTGGGTGCTGTTCAGCGTCAGCAATGCCCGTGCATGCCCCATATCCAGGTCACCCCGTTCGAGCAGGGTTTGCACTTCCGGATCTAACGCCAGCAGGCGCAACAGATTGGCCACCTGGGTGCGCGATTTACCCACTGCGTCGGCAATCTGCTGCTGGGTAAGCTCAAACTCTTCGCCCAGGCGCTTGAGCGCCATGGCTTCTTCGATGGCGTTGAGGTTTTCACGCTGAATGTTTTCGATCAGCGCCAGTGCCAGGGCAACTTCATCGCTGACTTCCCGGATCACCGCCGGGATAACGTCCAGCTCGGCAAGTTGGGCTGCCCGCCAGCGACGCTCACCGGCAATAATTTCGTAGCGATCCACGCCAATTGGGCGCACGACGATGGGCTGCATCACGCCCTGGGCGCGAATGGAGTCCGCCAGCTCCTCTAACGCTTCGGGCTGAATATCGCGGCGCGGCTGATATTTACCCCGCGTTAATTGCCCTAACGGCAGGCGTTCAAGACGATCTTCGGTAACGTCGTCGGCCGCAGCGCTACGCGCGGCGTCAGAAAGCTCCAACGAGGTGCCACTACCGGCAAGTTCTAAGCTGTCACGACGACGGGCACCGGCACCAATCAGGGCATCCAGGCCACGTCCCAGCGCGGGTTTACGCGTCATACGCTTTCCCTCATTTTTTCAGCGCCCTTTTTTGAATTGAAGAGTTGAAGTGAAGAGTGGTTACAGTGAAAGACGACGAATCATCTCTTTCGCCAGCACGCGATAGGCCTGGCTACCCCGGGAGAACCGGGCATATTGCGTAACGGGCAGCCCGTGGCTTGGCGCTTCGGCAACTTTTACATTACGCGGGATGGTCGTTTTCAATAGCATATCGCCAAAATAGTCACGCAACTGCTTATCCACTTCCCGCGTGAGGCTGGTGCGCTTGTCGTACATGGTGCGCAAAATCCCCGCAATGGCAAGATCAGGATTCACATTTTGCTTAATCTGCTCAACGGTATCGAGCAGGGCCGACAACCCCTCCAGGGCATAAAACTCGCACTGAAGAGGGATCAGCACGCTATCGGAAGCCGTTAATGCATTCACTGTCAGCATGTTCAATGAGGGCGGGCAATCGATCAGCACTACGTCATACGCATCCGAAACCGAAGCAAGCGCGGTGGTTAAGCAGCTCTCGCTTTTATCGCGATCCAGCAGCTCGACTTCGGCAGCGGTGAGATCACCGTNNACCGTTACCCGGCAGTACGTCGTACTTGACCGCCAGCTTTTTGACAATCGTATCAGCGGCCGTTGCTTCGCCCAGGAGAACGTCAAGCACGCTTTTATCGAGCTCATATTTATCGATTCCGCTGCCCATGCTGGCATGGCCTTGGGGGTCAAGATCCACCAGCAGTACGCGACGGTCGAGCGCAGCGAGACTGGCCGCCAGGTTAACGGCCGAGGTGGTCTTGCCCACGCCGCCTTTTTGGTTGGTCAGGGCAATGATCTGGCTCACTTACTCAACTCCTTCTGGGGGTCAGAATCAACGTTCAGCTCTCAACATTCAGCTTTCACATTTAAAACCAGCAGCTGCCTCTGGGCTGCTTCAAAGGGTACTTCTAGCAGGTGACGCTGGTGTAAACATATACCGGCAGGTAAGTCGCGCAGTTCATCATCCGCACCCGGGCCTTTCATGGCTAACCACTGGCCGTCGGCGCTAGGTAGCTGGCGGGTCAAGGTGACAAAATCGACCAAGCTGGCAAAAGCCCGGGAAATCACCTGATCGAAAGCGGCGGCCTCAAACTGTTCCACCCGCGCTTGTACGGGAGTTACGTTTTCAAGCCCTAACTCCATTACCGCCTGACGCTGAAAGCGCACTTTTTTGCCATTACTATCCAACAGCGTCACATCAAGGTGAGGGGCTAATATCGCTAATACAATGCCAGGAAGCCCAGGGCCCGCACCCACATCCAGTAGCTTTGGCCCCAGCACATAGGGCAACACAGCGGCGCTATCCAACACATGACGCGACACCATGTCATCCACATCGCGCACCGCTGTGAGGTTATAAGCCCGGTTCCACTTGTGCAACAGCGCCAATAAGCCTAGCAGCTGTTGGCGTTGATGTTCGTCAACGGCGATGCCTAACTGGGTAAGGCCTTGATCGAGCCGAGGTGCAACGCTTGCAGGTAGAGTCTTCAACAGTGGGTTCAACGAACTCATCCGTTAACCACCTCAGCTGCGGCCACCAAACGGCGCTTTTTCAGATGTACCAGCAAAATAGAGACGGCCGCCGGGGTAACCCCTGAAATCCGCGCCGCATGAGCAAGCGTTTCCGGCCGCGCTTCAGCCAGCTTTTGGCGAATTTCGTTAGACAAACCTTCGACTTTCAAATAATCCAGTTCCGCAGGCAGTGGCGTAGCTTCGTGGCGCTTGAGCTTATCGATCTCATGCTGCTGGCGATCGATATAGCCTTGATACTTAGCCTGAATCTGCACCTGCTCGGCGACTGCCGGGTCAGTGACCAGGGTGCCCTCAATACCGGGCAGATTGGCCAAATCTCTGTAATTCAATTCAGGGCGTTTAAGCAAATCACTCAGGCAATACTCGCGAGTAAGCGGTGCGCCGGTTTTTTCGGCCACTTGTTCAGCCGCTGGACTTCCTGGTTGTATCCACAGGGTGCTTAGCCGCGCGCTCTCTTGTTCGATAGCCTCGCGTTTTTGGCTAAACGCTGCCCAGCGCGTGTCGTCGACAAGACCCAATTCCCGGCCCGCTTCGGTTAAGCGCAAATCCGCGTTGTCTTCCCGCAACAGCAGGCGGTACTCCGCACGGGAAGTAAACATCCGGTAGGGCTCTTTGGTACCCATAGTGATCAGATCATCAACCAGTACACCAAGATAGGCTTCATCGCGGCGGGGATACCAGGCGTCCAGCTCCTGAGCGCGGCGGGCGGCATTCAGGCCTGCGAGCAAACCTTGAGCACCGGCTTCTTCGTAGCCGGTAGTGCCGTTGATTTGACCCGCAAAAAACAGGTTGTGGATAAATTTAGTTTCCAGCGAGTGTCTTAAGTCTCGTGGATCAAAAAAGTCGTACTCAATGGCATAGCCAGGCCGGGTGATATGAGCATTTTCCAAGCCTTTGATGGAGCGCACGACTTGAATTTGCACATCAAAAGGCAACGAGGTCGAGATGCCGTTGGGGTAGAGCTCATGGGTATCCAAGCCTTCGGGTTCGATAAACACCTGGTGGCTGGATTTATCGGCAAAGCGATGAACCTTGTCTTCAATCGATGGGCAGTAACGCGGCCCGATCCCTTCAATTACGCCGGAATACATCGGCGAACGATCCAGGTTGGCCAGAATCAGGTCGTGGGTGTGCTGATTGGTGTGAGCAATGTGGCAACTCACCTGCTGAGGGTGCATCTCCCGCGATCCCAGGTAGGACATAACTGGTGTTGGGCTATCACCGGGCTGCTCTTCCAACTGGGAAAAATCCACGCTTTTGGCATCGATGCGCGGCGGCGTACCGGTTTTTAGACGATCAACCCGAAACGGCAGGGCGCGCAGACGTTCAGCCAGCGCGTTGGAGGGAGGATCACCCGCTCGGCCGCCTTTGCTTTGATCCAAACCAATATGAATCACGCCACCCAAAAATGTACCGGTACACAGCACTACGCTGTCGGCATGAAAGCGAATCCCAGTCTCCGTGACAACGCCTCGTACGGTGTCGTTATCCACAATCAGATCACCAGCGGCTTGCTGGAAAATCGTTAAGTTGGGCTGGTTTTCCAGCATTCCGCGGATTGCTGCCTTATAACGGATGCGGTCAGCCTGGGCACGGGTGGCCCGAACAGCGGGCCCTTTGCTGGCATTGAGCACGCGAAACTGGATGCCACCCAAATCCGTGGCAAGCCCCATGGCGCCACCCAGTGCATCAATTTCCTTGACCAAGTGACTTTTGCCGATGCCGCCAATCGCGGGATTACACGACATTTGGCCCAGAGTTTCGATGTTATGGGTGAGCAGCAGGGTCTGACAGCCCATACGAGCAGAGGCCAGTGCGGCTTCAGTTCCCGCATGGCCACCGCCGATGACAATCACGTCAAAGCGGTCGGGGTAATTCAAGAAACACCTCGTCTTGTGCCTGTCGGCACGGATGATGTGGCCAATGCAGTCGATTCTAGACGCAGCCACCTTAGATCAATGAGTCGGCAAGTATAAACCCCCTGTGGGTAACCGTCAGGTTTTTCCACACCTCAAATCGCTAAACCGCCTCTATTAATAACAATATAAATATAAAATAAGAGAAGTTCTGTAAATGTTGTAATTACTAGTGTGGACAATTTCTGTGTATAAGCGATTAATCATTAATTATTTCATTAACTTATATTGTTGACTTCTACATGTTTGAAGACGGGAGTGCCTGGGTAGAAAGGGTGCTAAGCCTGTGGATGAAATAGCACCTTATCCACAGATGCAATTAGCCACGGCTTATCCACCGGCCAGTACCTGGGTTGTTACCGCAGCTGTGAACAACCATCGTTGGGTGTGGAGCTAACGCTGAGAGACTCCCATGGTAGGCCTTACGGAGATAAAAACGATCAATGTAAAAAAAGTTTATCCACAGGCAAAAAAATGGCCTGTCGTGTCGACAGGCCGGTAAAAAAGCGTCATTTCGCATCAGCGAACGAGTTATTTAGGTGCCAAACGCAGGTCTATGCTAGGGCATTGAATGGCTACATCTAGTGTTTTAGCACCCGCGCAAGGAAGGATTGAGTACGTTCATGCTGCGGTGAATCGAACAGTTTTTCTGGATGGCCCTGCTCGGTAATCTCGCCTTTATGGATAAAAATCACCCGGTCGGCAACCTCACGGGCAAAGCCCATTTCATGGGTAACAATCACCATAGTCATGCCCTCTTTGGCCAGTTCACGCATGGCATCGAGCACTTCACCGATCATTTCCGGGTCAAGCGCCGATGTGGGTTCGTCAAATAGCATCAGCCGGGGTTCCATAGCCAAGGCACGAGCGAGCGCCACACGCTGCTGTTGGCCGCCTGAGAGCTGGCTGGGGTACTTATCGGCCTGGTCGGCGATACCCACCCGGTCAAGCAAACGTTTGGCATTACTGACCGCGTCGTCACGGCTTAAACCGCGCACTTTCATCGGCGCGAGGGTGACGTTATCAATGACGCTGAGATGAGGAAACAGGTTGAACTGCTGAAAGACCATGCCTACTTCGGTGCGGATGGTTTGCAGTGCTTGGGTGCTCTTTCCATGGGGCAGCAGTTCGTTGTTATCGACCACCAAACTGCCTGATTGGAACTCTTCCAGGCCGTTAATACAGCGAATCAGCGTCGATTTACCTGAGCCACTGGCACCGATGATCACGACAACTTCACCGGGCACTATCGTAAGGTCAATATCGTTGAGTACGTGCAGGCTGCCAAAGTGTTTGTTGAGCTGCTGCATACGCACAATTGGTTGCGTTGTGTTTTTCAATGTCTCGCTCATTGCGCGTGTCCTTATTGTCCGGCCAGACCTCTGCGCTCAAGTTGGCGCAGGATGATGGAGAGCGTCCAGGTGATCGCGAGATACATAAGGGCGACCATAAAGTAGACCTCAAGGGCCGTGAAGGTGGTGGCGATATAGATCTGCCCTTGGCGCACTAGCTCACCTACGCCGATCACCGAGAACAGAGAGGTATCTTTGATACTGATAATGCCTTGGTTGCCAAGGGGCGGGATCATGCGCCGAAACGCCTGGGGCCAGATAACGTAGCGAAACGCCTGAGTGCGGGAAAGGCCCAGAGAGAGCGAAGCTTCCCCTTGACCTCGCTCAATCGACTGCACACCGCCGCGCACGATTTCAGAGATGTAAGCGCCGGAATTAACGGCGATCGCGGCAATCCCGGCGACCAGGGCGTTAATTGGCCCACCCAGCAGTTGTGGTAAGCCGTAAAAAATAAACAGCACTTGGACTAGAATCGGCGTGCCGCGGAACACTTCGACATAAATGATGGCCGGCCAGCGTAGCCAGCGCAGGCGGCTAATGCGTAACAGGCCAAAGAATATGCCGATAAAAAAACCAATGGCCAAGCCGCCAAATGAGATAAGTAGCGTCCAGGGAATACCCGGCAGCAGGTAAGGGATAGACCCAAACGCCGCCGACCAATCAAACTGAAAATTGACGTCCACGCGTAGACTCCTGAAACAAAAAAGCAGTTGGCAAAAAAACACATGATCAACGCAGCAGGGCCGGGGGTTTTGGCCACCCGGCCCTGTAATGGCGTTACGCTATTGTTGAGGTTTTACACTCACTCTTCGCTGGGGGCTTCACCAAACCATTTGGTGTAGATCTCATCGTAAGTGCCGTCTTCCTTCATCGCGGCGAGTGCTTCGTTGGTGGGTTCCACCCACTCGCTGCCTTTGTGAAAGACGATGCCGTACTGCTGACCTTCATATAGCGGGCCAACAACCTTGGTACGGCCTTCGCCACGGGTTTGCGAGAAGTAGGCGACGTTAGGGGCGTCATAGAGCACCGCGTCAACGTTACGGCCTAGCAGCGCCATGTACATGTCGGCAGTACCCGGGAAGGGGGTGATTTCTGCATCTTCGCCAAGCTCTTGCTGCAGGTAGTCGTAGCTGGTGGAACCAATTTTGGTACCAACGGCGAGATCCTGAAGGTCTTCTAGCGTTTCGACGCTGTCATTGTCGGCACGCACAATAATGCGAAGACCGGAATCGTAGTAGGGGTCGGAGAAGTCGACAACTTCTGCACGCTCTTCCGTAATGGTGGTACCGGCAATGGCGATTTCCTGGCTACCGGTTTGCACGGCGGGAATAATGCCGGAGAACTCCATGGTAGTGAGGTTGACTTCAAAGCCTGCGCGTTCGGCGACTTCGTTGATGATATCCATATCGAAGCCGACCATTTCGCCGGTCTCTTGATCCATCATTTCAAACGGCACAAAGCTTGGGTCAGTGGCCACGTTCACCGATGGCGTTTGGGCCATGGCGGCAGTGGCGCTGCCCAATCCCAGTGCAAGCGCCAGCGTTGTTTTGGTTAGGCTGAGTGGTAGTGCTACTTTCATAAGTTTCCCCGTGCTTTATGTGGCTGGTGGCGGGTTACAAAGCGGTTTTTTACCGTTTGATGCTCTTTATAAACCGTTATTTAAGCCGTTGTTGACCTATTAACCTTGGCGAGAAACCGACAAGGCGTCAAGTCACGGGGAGCGCTGTGGGCCAACGCTGTTTAGACCATAAAGGAGGCGCCGCAGCCGCAGGTGGTGGTGGCATTAGGGTTCTGAACGCGAAAACGTGCGCCCGCCAGGCCCTCTTCGTAGTCGACGGTGGAGCCTACCAAGTATTGGTAGGAGAGGGGATCAACCACTAGAGCTGCGTTACCGAACTCAATAACGGTGTCATCGTCAGCGACGTTTTCTGCAAAGTCGAAACCGTACTGAAAACCTGAACAGCCGCCACCAGTTACATAGACCCGCAGTTTAAGGGATGGGTTATTTTCTTCTGCAATCAGCGCATTAATACGTTTGCGTGCGCTATCAGAGAGCAGTAGTGGAGTAGGAACAAAGGCTTCTGCACCGCTCATGGGTACCTCCCGCGAGCTTTAAGAACGAATAAATCGGCATTGGGGGATGATTATGGGTAATTCCCAGCAAATTGGTCAACTATTGCTGGAAATTAGTTAGGTGAAGCTTAGCTTGCAGCCCTTAGCTGGTGAGGGCAGGTTTCCGCGAGGGCGCTGTGAACCCGTCCATGGGCGCTACTTTCGACATCTGACCGCCATGGATGGCGGAAATGCCGGAATTGTCGGGAACATTTTCCGGCCATGTCGAAAGACCCTCGCTTCAACCTGNNCGCTCCAACCTGCCCTCGCACCTGCCTTGGCAAAGAACCTCTTTGAGTACCCTCTGCATACTGGTGTTTTGTTTGGTTCAAGGCATCAGCGCAGGGGCAGTGAGACCGGTATTCTCTTCAAAGCCAAACATTAAGTTGAGATTTTGGATTGCTTGGCCTGAAGCGCCTTTGACCAGGTTATCGATCACCGATAGCACGACCACCGTGTTGCCATTGTTAGGCCGGTGGACTGCCAAGCGGCAGGTGTTGATGCCTTTGACACTGCGCGTTTCAGGGTGGCTCCCCGCAGGCATCACATCGACAAAGGGTTCGTCGGCGTAGCGCTGCTCAAACAGTGCCTGCAGATCGCCGGGGTCAGCGGTTAGCTGGCCGTAGAGTGTGGAGTGAATGCCGCGAATCATCGGTGTTAGGTGGGGCACAAAGGTTAAACCCACCGTGGATTGCTGGATATCTCTAAGTCCTTGGCTAATTTCCGGCAGGTGGCGGTGGCCCGAGGCGCCGTAGGCCTTCATCGACTCGCTGGCTTCGGCGAGCAGTGAGCCTACTTTAGCGCCGCGGCCTGCGCCGGTAACGCCGGATTTGCAGTCAGCAATGAGTTGGCTTGGGTCGATCAAACCCGCTTCCAAAAGCGGCAGGTAGCCCAACTGAACGCTGGTGGGGTAGCAACCGGGAACCGCAATTAACCGTGCGTTTTTGATTTTCTCCCGGTGCATTTCCGGCAGCCCGTAAACCGCCTCTTGCAACAATTCCGGGGCGCCGTGGGCCTGACCGTACCAGCGGCTCCACTCTTCTGTATCGCGCAGCCGGAAGTCGGCTGATAGATCAATCACCCGAGTGCCGTTTTCGAGTAGCTCACCCGCTAGGGTGTGGGCAACGCCATGGGGGGTGGAAAAAAATACCGCATCCATGGCGCCCAACTGTTTGGCGTCCGGCTCGCTAAATGCCAGCGTGTTGTAATGACCGCGCAGATTGGGGTACATGTCGCACACCTTGACGCCGGTTTCCGAGCGCGAGGTAATCATGGCTACGTTAACTTGGGGGTGTTGGGCGAGTAGCCGCAGTAGTTCAACGCCGGTGTAACCTGTACCGCCAACAATGCCGACCTTAATCACAAATCACTCCTTACGGGTGCCGCTGAGTAGAAAACCAAATTCGCTATTAGCTTAAGCATAGGACACCAAGCTGTTTAAGCGTATCCAGCTATGATACACAAGAGTGTAAAGATACAAGAGTAAGGAAGGTCACTGTGGCGCGTTTTTCCCGATCGGATTTTACCTTAGAGAGTTTTCGTCGCCAGTTGGCCAACGTCGACGCCCTTCCGCAACTCTGTTTGCTGGGCCTTGTCTCGGGGATCATTACCGGCGCTGTGATGGTGGCGTTTCGGCTGCTATTGGAGGCGGGCGCCGCGCTCTACATGACCGATGGCGACCCAGAAGCGTTTGAAAGCATGGCGCCCTGGCTGCGTGCACTGCTACCTATGTTGGCGGTTACACTTGTGGGTGTGCTGCTGTACCGGCAAAAACCGGCAGCGCGTAAGTTGGGCGTTGGCCATGTAATTGAGCGGCTTACCTATCATCAGGGCCGTTTTCCGTTACGCAATTGGTTAAATCAGTGGTGGGTAGGTGTTGTGGTGGTATTGGGCGGGCTCTCTGCTGGACGCGAGGGTCCAGCGATTCATTTAGGCGCGGCGGCGGCCAGTGGGTTAGGTCAACAGATGCGCTTGCCCAATAATAGTCTCAGAGTACTCGTGGCTTGTGGTACCGCAGCAGCTATTTCCGCCTCTTTTAACACGCCTATCGCGGGTGTCATCTTCGCCATGGAAGTGGTGATGATGGAGTACACATTGATGAGTTTTATGCCCGTGATTTTGGCCTCTACCATGGGTGCGCTGGTGGCGCAGCTAGCGTATGGCAACGAACCCGCTTTTCGTATCCCTGAGATAGCATTAGGTTCACTTATCAACTTGCCGTGGATTGTGTTTACCGGGCTGGTGATTGGTCTGCTAGCGGGGCTGTTTATTCATATTTCACGCAGTCAGCGGATTATGCTGTGGCCGCTCTGGATGCGTCTTGGC
>LGOV01007166.1_pt1 | contig 16535 bp, 16 predicted proteins | sample 469881 | NCBI WGS metagenome assembly LGOV01 (sample SAMN03857199, study PRJNA290197) | marine sediment metagenome | biome: marine cold seep biome; feature: cold seep; material: marine sediment; isolation source: sample #5579, elevator 3A push core 41 containing 12 cm of sediment... ...
AGTCCCGTCAGCCCCGCCATTTAGTTTCGGGCGAATAGCTCAGTTGGGAGAGCATCGGCCTTACAAGCCGAGGGTCACAGGTTCGAGCCCTGTTTCGCCCACCAAAAAAATGTACGTTTGCGGGGCTGTAGTAGAGTCGGTTACAACATCGGCCTGTCACGCCGGAGGTCGCGGGTTCGAGTCCCGTCAGCCCCGCCATACAAATAAAAAAGGCAATCCTTATCAAAAGGGTTGCCTTTTTTATTTCATTTCAATGCCTAAACCTTATGATGTTTTGAACGTTAAAACAGCCAAGAAAATCTTGTTGATTCCCTTTACCTGCTACAAGAGAACGTGGTACATCATTGCAACGGATGGTGCCGTCCCCTTGCTCGTATCGATTGCTACAGAAGATCTTCTATTCCTGTAAATATCTGTTGTTGCGGATGGTTTTTTATTAAGAAGGTGATCGGTTATGATTCAGCTTTACAATGTCTGTAAATCTTATCAAAAAGACTCTTCTTCGGCGCTACACAACCTTAATTTAAAGATCCCCAAGGGGGATTTTGTCTATATTACCGGGCCGTCAGGAGCTGGCAAATCAACACTGCTCAAACTGCTCTATTGTGCCGAGAAACCGAATCGGGGCCAGATCCTGGTCAACGGTCAGAATATCACTCGCATGGGAACTCGCCACATTCCTTACCTGCGTCGTCGTACCGGAATTGTGTTTCAGGATTTCAAATTGCTCGAGAGCCGTACTCTTTTCGAAAATGTCGCTTTTCCACTGGAAGTTCAAGGCAAGAAGCGTTACGAAATCAGCAACAAGGTCTATCAAACCCTGAAGCACGTGGGCTTGCATGGCAAATTGCATAAATACCCGCTACAACTTTCCGGTGGTGAGCAGCAGCGGGTCGCCATAGCACGAGCCTTGGTCATCGATCCTCTCATACTGCTGGCGGATGAACCGACCGGCAATCTGGATATTGACGTGACACTCGACATTTTTGATCTTTTCAAGGGCGCCAATGCCCGTGGCACGACCGTCTTACTGGCCACCCACAATCGCGAAATGATCCGCCGATTTCCGCGCCGTGTGATTGCCTTGGATCAGGGACAACTGGTGGAAGATTTCACCCCTTGAAGGGGCTGGTTTGCTGAGAGTATATAATCTCAGAGCGATGGGACTCTCAGGTCGTTACTAGAAGGTAAGGGGAGGAAGCGGTGTTAGATCAGACAGTCTATTTATGCCGTCGTGTTTTACGAAATATCCGGCAGAGTCCTGTTCTTTGCAGTGCCGCTATCGGTACCGTGGCTGTGGCCTTGACGATTCTCACTTTTTTTGCCTTGATTGTGATTAATGTCCAGTTGTTGGCTGCCCACTGGAGTGAAGATATTCAGGTAGTTGCTTATCTGGATAATGCGCCACAACCAACGCGACTCAACAATTGGCGAAAACTGATTGAAAATATGCCGGAGGTGGCTCGTGTCAGTTATGTTGATCGAGAAGAGGCCATGCGCCGTTTTAGTAAACGGCTAGGCCCAGATTCCGACCTTTTGGAAGGGTTTGGCCCTGAAATTCTACCCGCTTCCCTGGAAATTTCCTTTAAAGCAGAGCATCGTAGTCGCAAGGCGGCCGAAGCGGTGGTTGCACGGCTTAAGCAAAATCCTGATTTTTCCGAGTTTAGCTACGGCCAGGATTGGTTGGAACGGTTCGAGTCTTTTCTCGACATGCTCCGCATAGGTGGTGGCGTACTCGGGGCGTTTTTGCTGTTTGCCGCGCTTTTCATTGTTAGCAATACCATTAAACTCACTCTTTATGCCCGCCGCGACGAGTTAGAAATTATGTCTTTGGTCGGCGCGACCTCTTTATTCATCAAGACCCCTTTTTTGCTTGAAGGCGCTTTACACGGTGCGATAGGTGCGGTTATTGCTCTCGTGGGTTCCTTCGCCCTGTTTCAGATCTTTCTCCAGCGGGGACTGGCATCCCTGTTGTTGGTTTCTGGTGGTGGTCAGGTGGTTTTTCTTGCCTGGCAACAGCAGCTGTTGCTAATTGCCACCGGCATTATGTTGGGACTCATCGGTAGTGTTTTGTCTTTGCGCAAATTTGTTCGAATTTAGAAAGGGCTACAATGTCCCTTTTTCAATTGCCATCCATATTGCTACTGTTGTTGATTTCAATCCTGGCCCCTGCGGGTGCTCTTTGTGCAGAAAATCTTGCTGACAACCGCCAAGAGCTAGAACAGATTAGGCAGCGCATTGATCAACTTGCCGCTAGCCTGGAACAGGGACAGAATGAGAAGAGCGCCCTGCAACAGGACTTAGAGAGGGTGCAGACTCAACTGACCCGGTTGCGCTCCCGGGAGGAGCAACACGCAAGCAATCTCAAGTCCCTCAAGGCAGACATGATCAGCAGGGAAAAGGCTCTTGCCACCCTGCAGACCCAGAGTCGGCAGCGCCGGAAGCTTGTTGCGCGGCGTCTTGGCGCCATCTATCGGGGTGGCCAGATGCGTTTGATGCGGATCTTGTTTGCCAACCAGTCGCCTGCTGCCATGGCTGCAGATTATCATCTATTTAAACGGGTGGTGCAACACGATCGAAGTCTATTGGCCTCCTTTCGCCACGATCAGGAGGCTCTTGCTCAGGAACTCGTCGCCTTGGAAGCCCTGCGTGAGCAACGTCAGCAACAAATTGAGCAGCTCAAAATTAGTCGCGAGACCCTTCGCGCCGGACGTCGACTGAAGAAGCGTTTGCTGACTAAGTTGCAGCGAAGGCAAGGTGCTATCAGCGGGGAATTGACGACTCTTAAAGAAAAGAGTGCGCGTCTTGCGGCGCTGGTCAAAAGACTTGAATCCGCTCCTGCCAGCAAGTATAATCAGACATCTGGTGGATTTGCCAAGCAAAAGGGACGCTTGGCTTGGCCGCTGAAAGGTCGCATCAAGGTGCCCTTCGGCACCGGGCGTTTAGCAGGTCTCGGCACTTTGTACGACAGCCAGGGTGTCGAAATAACCGTGTCCAGAAACCAGGCCATTCAGGCAATATGGGGTGGTACAGTTATCTACGCCAATACATTTCGTGGATATGGCAATATGATCATTGTCGATCACGGTGACAATTTCTACACCCTCTATGCTCAGGCCAGTAGCCTGCAGAAAAGCGTCGGCGATTCTGTCACCACCGGTGATCCGCTAGGCTATCCTGGTTATGAAGACGCCGATAGCATCTACTTTGAAATCAGGCATCACGGCACCCCCCTTGACCCTTTGAAGTGGCTCAAGCCACGCACCTAACCGTTTTACAGGAGTCCACTCAATGCAAAAGAGCAAGCGACCGACAGCTTTGGCTTTGATGTTGATGCTGGTGTTGTGCGGTTGGTTGGCTACCAGTCGCGCCGATCGCGCGGCGACCGCCAAAGAAATAGACAACTATCAGGAACTGCAACTCTTTACCGATGTCCTATCGATCATTCGCCGCAGTTATGTCGAAGAGGTTGATATGAAAGAGTTAGTTTATGGCGCGGTGAACGGCATGTTGGCCTCTCTCGATCCGCACTCATCTTTCATGCCCCCCGATGTATATAAAGAGCTTAAAATAGATACTAGCGGCGAATTCGGCGGCCTGGGGATAGAAATCACCATTCGTGACGGCCTTTTAACTGTCGTTTCGCCCATCGAGGGCACTCCTGCCGATCGCGTTGGCCTGCAGGCCGGTGACATGATCGTAAAGATCGAGGATCGTTTCACCAAGGATATATCCATCATGGAGGCCGTCAAACTGATGCGTGGCCGCAAAGGAACCAAGGTTAAAATTTCCGTGATGCGCGAATCCTTTACCAAACCGACGGAATTTGAGATTGTGCGGGAGATCATCAAGGTCAAAAGTGTTAAGGCGCGCACCCTCGAGGACAAGTTCGGTTATGTCCGGATCGCCCAATTTCAGGAGCGTACCCAGGACGATTTGAATAAAGCCCTCGCTGATCTCAAAGTCCAAAACAAAGGGGACCTGGATGGCCTGGTGCTCGATTTGCGTAACAACCCCGGCGGATTGCTCGACCAGGCGGTCAAGGTCTCCGACACCTTTTTGGAACAAGGCCTGATCGTTTATACCGAAGGTCGGGAAGAGGGGAGTCAGATGCGTTTTTCTGCTCATGGTCCCGGCACCGAACCGGACTACCCCATTGTGATACTGATCAACGGCGGCAGTGCCAGTGCCTCTGAAATCGTTGCCGGCGCTCTGCAGGATAATGGACGGGCGGTTATTCTCGGCACTCAGAGCTTCGGAAAAGGGTCCGTGCAGACCATTATCCCCATGAATGATGATACCGGTCTGCGCCTGACCACCGCTCGATATTTCACTCCAAACGGAACCTCTATTCAGGCAAAAGGCATTGTTCCGGATATTTTGGTCAAGCCTATGGAGATAAAAGAAATTAATGGATTTGGCGCCTTTAGAGAGAAAGACCTGACAAATCACATTAACTCTCCAGGGGCCGATAGTGCCGTCCCTGCCCAGGAACCTAAGCAGCTTAAATTCACCCTCGACGAAAAAACTAGGAAAGACTATCAGTTGCTACGGGCTCTCGATCTTCTGAAAGGCTGGCAAATCCTCAAAGGTTTGAACGGTAAGGCAGCCTGAGGGTACATATCGGATAACGTTTTTCATTCCGGGGGGATGTTTTCATCCCCCTGTTTTTATGAGCACATATGGCCAAAAAGAGAACAACTCTGCGGAAAACAGTTCCGCGTAAAAATCCGGCTCAGCGGGCAGCAGGCCAGCGGTTAAGAGTCCTGCTGGCAGCACTGTTCGTGACTGGCTTCCTGATCCTGTGTCTGGTGGTCCTTGGGCATCTGCGCCAATCCTGGCATTCAAGCCATAAACCGCTGCTCACGCCCATTGCTCAAGTACCAGCGATGGATGATGTCCAGCTCGAACTGGACAGCATGTTATGGCGTGCGGGCATCTCTTTTGATTTGCTGCAAATTTCCTCTGGATCTGGCCTGCTACGCTATGAGGTTCGAGGGCCGCTGCCTGGGCGCAAGAATCTTAAAGAGTTGCAGCGTCGGTTAGCCAAGCTTTCCACCGATTTGTTTGTGGAGAGTAGACAGCCGGGTGGCCAGATCGCCATACGCTATCGCCAGCAATTGTTGCTTCTTATCGACTTTAATCCCTCCAAGGTAGCAGAGTTGGTGCCGGTTCCGGTGCGGCCACGCATCGCGATTATCATGGACGACCTCGGTCACGATAATCGATCGGCTAAAAGCCTTATTGATATTCAATTGCCGGTCACCTTTGCTATTCTGCCCTATGCCACTCAGGCGACTTCAGTGGCCCGGTTGGCACATCAGCACGGCCACGAAGTGATGTTGCATATCCCTATGGAGCCGCGGGGCTATCCTGCTATCGATCCCGGACCTTCTGCCTTGTTACAGTCCATGGATTCTGCTGAATTGCAGAATCAATTGCGAAAATGGCTCGATGGCATGCCTTATGTGGTTGGCTGCAATAATCACATGGGCTCACGTCTGACCGAGCAGGCGGATTCCATGACTGCGGTGCTGGAGGTTTTGCAGGAGCGAGGCTTGTTCTTTGTCGATAGCCGTACCAGTGCCGCTTCAATAGCAGCTAAGGAAGCTTGTCGAATCGGAGTACCAACAACTTTGCGGGATGTGTTTCTGGACAATGTGCGGGAGGTCCCGGCCATCGCGCGCGAGATTCGCAAGCTGGCGGGAATGGCCCGGCGGAGGGGTTCTGCGGTCGGTATCTGCCATCCCTATCCAGAAACGCTAGCGGCATTGCGGCAGGAAGCCGAGGTTCTGCGCCAGCAAGGGATCGAGGTGGTGCCGGTGTCGCAACTATTGACACAAGGCAAAGGCCGAACAGTGGGTAAGGGAGGCTAGCGGCTGTTTAAATCAGCGCAGCTTGTTTGCAACGCTGGTCATGGTCTGCTGAAACGCCGCACGATGTTCGTCAAGCAACATGCCGCTGGCCGCGAATGAATCCACTCTGCGGATGAGCAGAAAAGAGTCTTGCGCTACCTGTTCAGCAAGGAATGTCGCTTCGATCAAGCGATAGAGCTTGGTCTTTTCACGATGCAAAAAGCGGGTTTTAAATTCCTTGATTTCGATGGTTTTCTGGGAAATTTCCAGCCCTTCGTCATCATACCGATGAAAAGCGAGGCTGGACTTTTCAAAACCGTTACTGGCCGCTGCCAGGCGCATGACAAAATAGGAACGTTGAGCCGATTCCCGAAAAAGCTCCCGTAACGGATTGCTCGGCGAAATCTCCTTTTGCGAACGATAGAAGTAACGAAAAATCAGGTCTGAAAAACAGCTCTCTTCCAGAAAACCACTGATTTGGCCATCGGATGTTTCACAAAAGAAATAGGCTGTGTTCTGTTCCAACACCGGGGCACCGCAAATCAAGCAGTTGGGCAAAAGTCGTTCCCGGCGAAGCTTAAGGGCCTGATCCTGTTGCTGTCTTTTAACTGTCAGACGTTGGCGAATTTCACCAATGCGATGGCTCTTGCAGTCCTTGACGGCTATCAGCACCTGACGAGCTAGATGGGAAAATTGCAGATGCACATTGGTTCCGCGACCGTGGGTGAGAATCGGGTAGATTCGTCCTTCGGGATTTGTATTCAGCGATTCCACTTTGGGGCTTTTGGCGATATAGCCCTCCATGCAGTGGTAGCCTCGGTTGATGGCATAAGCCTTCAGCAGTTGATAAGCATCCGTGAAAGGTCCCTTGTAGCGTATGCGTGAATCGATCAGGCAGGGTAGCAAACGCAGGGCTCGCTTGGAGATACCTTGGCTTTCACAAAAATCATAGAGGTTTTTACAGTTTTCTAGGGAGGGCGCGTCCTTAACCGGAATAATCACCCGGTCGGCTGCATACAGGGCATTGCGGGTCAGGATGTCCAGGGTAGGGCGGGTATCGATAATCACGACGCCTTGCAGGGTTCCCGACGCCAAAGTCCGGGCTAGTCGGTCGAAACCGGCTTCTCTAACTTCGGGAAGTTCCTCCAGCCGGCGATTGGATGGAATGAACTGAACGCCGTATTCTCCGACCTCCAGCAGCTCCTCCGGGGGGGTACCGGTAAAGAGTCCACTTACATCGCTGGATCCTGGATTTTTACCGATACGGAACATGCGATCGACGGAAAAATGGTTGTCGAAACTTAACAGGGTCACCGGTAGTTCTTCGTTCAGAGCCTTGAGGTAAATGGCCAGGTTAGTAGCCAGGGTCGTTTTGCCGACACCACCCTTTTCACTGGAGATGGTAATTACATAGGGATTCTGCATAGATCGATCCTCGGTTGATTGCTGAACCTTACCTTATAGAAGCAAGCAGGGCAGCCTGTCAATAGAAACTCCGGAACGGCTCTGCTGAAATCCCCGCGCCGGGTACACCTTGTCTTGAACTGTTATAGGGATTTCGCAATGATGGACTCTGCAACTATTTTGACCGTTTCGCGCCTGGTGGCGCTGCTGAAGGAACTGGTCGAAGACAATTTCATGCAGGTGCAAGTAAGTGGTGAGATCGGCAATTTCTCCGCGCCCGCCTCTGGGCACCATTACTTCACCCTCAAGGACGATCGGCATCAGTTGCGGGCCGTCATGTTTCGCATGCATAATCGGGCTCTCGGCTTCACACCGCAAAACGGCATGGAAGTTGTGGCCCGGGGACACATGTCCCTTTACGCCCAGCGGGGTGAATTGCAGTTGGTCGTTGAGCACCTGCAACCCTGCGGTCTCGGTAGTCAGCAAATCGCTCTTGAGCAACTTCGGGCCAGATTGGCCGGCGAAGGTCTGTTCGATCCTTCCCGCAAAAGGCCACTACCGGCCTTTCCCGCGACCATCGGAGTGGTCACTTCCGCGACGGGTGCCGCTATTCACGATATACTCAATGTGCTGCGCCGACGGGGTAGCGGGCTACGGGTCCTGCTCTATCCGGTGCCGGTGCAGGGTGACAGCGCCGCGGCACGGATAGCCGAAGCTATTAACGATCTAAATCGCCACGCTCAGGCCGATGTGCTGATTGTCGGCCGCGGTGGCGGCTCGCCGGAGGACCTTTGGGCCTTCAACGAAGAACCGGTGGCCCGGGCCATTTTCGCCTCGACCATTCCGATCATTTCAGCGGTCGGGCATGAGATCGATTTCACGATTGCCGACCAGGTGGCCGATTTGCGGGCACCGACCCCGAGTGCCGCGGCCGAATTGGTGGTCAAAGAGCGCCGAGAACTGGAAAGCCATGTCGATCATCTGTCCCTGCGTCTCAGCCGGCAGATGGACAATCGCTTAGCTCTGCTGCGGGAGCGCATCGCCGGCCTTGGACAACGTCTGCAGGGGGGGCTGCATCGTGTTGCCTCCTCCCAACGGCAGGTTCAGGAGCTGCTGCGGCGCGCTGAGGTGGCCATGCTATCTCGGAGACAGGAGGCCACTGCTCGGCTGCGCATTGCCGCAGGACGTCTCGACAGCCTGTCGCCCCTGGCTACCCTGGGGCGAGGATATGCCATAGCCAGCAGCGTGGGTAAAAACACCGCTATCCGTGATTCCGCCGAGCTGGAAGTCGGCGCAACGCTGCATTTACGTTTTTGCCGTGGAAGTGTCGAGACAGTGGTTACCGCAGTCCTTCCAGAAAGATTTCAAGAGAAGTCCCTTGACTGACAAGGTCAAGGATGTTGATAATCAACATTGATCTATTTAATTCAAAAGGATTTTATTTGGCATGGCCAAACAAGAGAGTTTTGAGACGGCGCTCCATACTCTGGAAGCAGTGGTAGACCGTCTGGAAAATGCCGATTTATCCCTGGAAGAGGCTTTGTCCTCCTTTGAACAGGGCGTGGCGAGTGCGGCGCGCTGCCAGAAATTGCTTCAGACGGTAGAGACCCAGGTTGAGGTGCTGCTTAAAAAACAGGACCAGACCTTTACCGTGGAAAAATTTCAGGAATAACCTTCTTCATCGGAGATGCAATGGATCTCAATAATTACCTCAAACACCGCCAACAGCGCATAGACGCCGCCCTTGACCATCACCTGCCCGCAGAGGACACCTTACCGGGACGTCTTCATCAGGCAGTGCGCTATTCGGTTTTTGCCGGCGGCAAACGACTGCGGCCGATCCTTATGCTGGCCGCTTGCGAAGCTGTTGGTGGCGATACCGAACGGGTTCTACCTGCAGCCTGCGCTATGGAGATGATCCATACCTATTCATTGATCCACGACGATCTGCCAGCCATGGACGACGACGATTTTCGCCGAGGCCGGCCCACCTGCCACAAGGTTTACGGCGACGCCCTGGCCATATTGGCCGGCGACGCCCTGTTGACCGAAGCGTTCATTCTACTGTCCGGCATGGCCGCCGACAGCCAGCAGAGCGAGGATGCCTGCCGTCAGGCCATGCATATTGTTGCCCGCTGCGCCGGATCTAGAGGCATGGTCGGCGGTCAGGTGGTCGATATGGAATCGGAAGGCAAGGAGATCGATCTGCCGACCCTCGAATATATCCATACCCATAAGACCGGCGCTCTGATTCTGGCCTCGGTACAGGTCGGCGCGTTGCTCGGCGGGGTGAATGAAACAGCCTATGATTCCTTGACCCGTTATGCAGAGGCGGCGGGGTTAGCTTTTCAGGTGGCGGATGATATCCTCGATATCGTTGGCGATCAGGACCTGCTTGGCAAGGATGTCGGCAGCGACGAAGCACGGGGCAAGGCTACCTATCCGGCGCTGCTGGGATTGAGCGGTGCACGGCAACGGGCCCGAGAGCTGCGGGATCTGGCCCTGGAAAGCCTGACTGAATTCGGTGAGACTGCCGAACCTTTACGCCAGATCGCCCATTACATCATCGATCGCTCCTTTTAAATCAACCATGGAGTACGTCCAGCAATGAGTATTCTGCAACAACTGCAATCCCCTGCCGAATTGAAAGACTTGTCCTACGCCGAACTGGAGCAACTCGCCGGTGAATTGCGTGAGAAGATCATATCCACGGTATCCGCCAACGGTGGCCATCTGGCCAGCTCCCTGGGCGTCGTCGAGCTGACCCTCGCCCTGCATCGTGTGTTGAACTCTCCGGAAGACAAAATTGTCTGGGATGTCGGTCATCAGGCCTACGCTCATAAACTGCTCACCGGTCGCCTGGACAGTTTCCACACCCTACGCCAGTTCGGTGGTATCAGCGGTTTTCCCAAGCGTCAGGAAAGCCCTCACGATGCCTTCGATGTAGGCCACAGCAGCACCTCCATCTCGGCCGCTCTCGGTATGGCCGCCGCTCGCGACTGTCAGAAAAAGCAGCAGAAGATGGTCGCTGTCATTGGCGACGGTTCCTTGACCGGCGGCCTGGCCTTTGAGGGACTTAACCACGCTGGTCATTTGAAGAAAAACCTTATTGTCGTGCTCAACGACAACGAGATGTCCATTTCTCCCAATGTCGGCGCGATCTCTTCTCTTATCAGCCGCAAGCTGACTTCCGAACTGGCGGTCCGCCTTAAAAAAGAAGCAGAGAATTTCCTTAATCACGTACCGCGCTTTGGCAAGGACCTGCTCAAAGTGGCCCGTCGTGCCGAAGAGGCCTTGAAAGGCTTTTTTACACCAGGCATGCTCTTCGAAGCACTTGGCTTTGAATATGTCGGTCCCCTTAACGGGCATCGTCTTGACCAGCTGATCGACGCTTTTGAAAACGTAGCCAATCTTGAGGGGCCGGTACTGGTTCACGTGGTTTCCCGTAAGGGGCGCGGTTACCAACCTGCCGAAAAAAACCCCTCCCTATTTCATGGTATCGGCCCCTTTGATAGGGAGACCGGACGTCCCAAGTCCAGTAAGGGTGGCGCGGTCAGCTATACCAATGTGTTCGGTAAAACCCTGGTCGAGTTAGCTGAAAAGGATGAGCGGATCGTCGCCATTACTGCCGCCATGCTCGAAGGGACCGGGCTGAAGGACTTTTCCCAGACTTTTCCTGAACGGTTCTTCGATGTCGGCATCGCCGAGCAGCACGCGATCACCTTTGCCGCCGGCCTGGCCTGCCAGGGTTTGCGGCCCACGGTGGCTCTCTACTCGACCTTTTTGCAGCGGGCTTACGACAATGTGTTGCACGATGTGGCCTTGCAGAATCTGCCGGTTACCTTTGCTATAGATCGGGCCGGTCTGGTTGGAGCTGATGGTCCCACTCACCATGGCGTATTCGATTTTTCCTTTCTGCGCCATATCCCCAACCTGACCATCATGGCGCCGCGGGACGAATTGGAACTGCAGCGGGCCATGGTAACCGCCACCACCGTCGACGGGCCTTTTGCTTATCGCTATCCACGGGGGCAGGCTCTCGGTCTGTCCCTTGGGGATTTGCCCGCTGCGGCCGATATCGGTCGAGGTGAGAAACTTCGGGATGGTACTGACGGCGTTATTTTTGCTCTCGGTGTTGTTTGCCGTGATGCTCTCCAGGCAGCGGCTGCTTTGGAAAAGGAAGGATTATCCCTGGCCGTAGTCGACGCCCGTTTCCTCGCACCTCTCGATCGCCAATTGATCTCTGAAGAAGCCCGCCGAACCGGTCTGGTTTTTACCGTTGAGGAAAATGTATTGGCCGGGGGATTCGGTTCCGCGGTCCTTGAATTGCTCGCGGCAGAACAACTAACTCCTCGTGTGCTGCGCCTTGGGCTGCCCGATAGCTTTATCGAACAGGGTACTCAACAGGAACTTCGCAGCCTTTGTGGCATCGATGGCCCAGGAATAACCAGGCAGATTCGAGATTTTTGTCATATGGAGGAGGGTAGGTCAGGGGAAGACCCCGCCTGCTAAGGCAGAGCGCAGATTGCCAGGCCGCCTTTGGGCGGCCTTTTTCAATTGAGGCACCAAAAAGTCGCTGTCAACTTTGACCTCTTGCCAGGTTGACAATATTTGAAAAATCATGCTAGCTTTCGAGCCATGAAACGTCCCCTCTACAGTATCCGCATGCAGGCCTCGCGCAATGGCCACCATCTTTCCGGTGCCGAACATTTGAGTACAAAGGCAGAGCTCGAGCCGTTAGCTGCCAGCCTGATAAAAAGAGCTTTGGAGCATATGCGGGGCAGGGCGGAAACCATTCAACTGTCCATAGATAAAGTGGATGAGGCGCAAATTGGTTATGGGGTGCTGCCAGATTTGCACACCTATCTGGTGGATGATTATCATCAAGGCCGTCGAGCCGCGGCCGCCATTTTACAAAAGGCCGGCGTGACATCCGCAGCGATCGAAGGGGCCATGGTGGCTATGGCTTCAGGCGCAGCCCCGGACGGCCATAATATGCGCGGAGCCATGCTTATTGATGCAGTTAGTGGCTATCGTCTTGAGCCGGATCAGGCACGGGGCGTTCGCGTCAGCCGCATGGATCTGACCGAGCAGGCGCGTCACGAATTGACCCTCGGCTTGCGTTCGTTGGGGTTGGACAATGCCCATGTCCGCGAGGCTCTGGTGCTGGCCGGAAAAGTTGTCACAGCGCCGGGGGTTCTGGCAGAGCTCTGCTGGTCCGATGATCCCGACTATACCGCCGGCTATGTGGCCAGTGCCCAGCTCGGCTATATCCGTTTCCCCCACCTAAAACCGAAGGGCGAAGAGCGCGGCGGACGAGCCTTTTTCCTCGCAGCCGGGGAACAGAACCTGTCGGAGCTCATCGATTATCTGCAATGTAAACCATTGCTTTTCGATCACATTGGCCAATTTCACCGGTCCCGCCAATGGGTAGAACCATCATGATTGAATGGCAAAATCAACTCCATAGTCTTAAGAAGCGAGGCTTGCTTCGTCGTTTGCGTACGGTCACCGGCGAACAAGGCCCTTATGTCGAGATCGATGGTTATCGGGTGCTACTTCTCTGCTCCAACAACTATCTCGGTCTTGCGACTCATCCTGAGGTCATCGAGGCAGCCCGCCAAGCGACAGCCCGCTTTGGTGCCGGCAGTGGTGGCAGTCGGCTGATATCGGGTTCTATGAGCTGTCATCAGCACTTAGAAGAGGGCCTGGCCGCCTTTAAGGGCAGCGAACGCGCTTTGCTATTTAATTCCGGCTATGCTGCCAACAGCGGCATCTTGCAGGCGCTGTTTGAGGAGGGGGACTTGATCTTCTCCGACGCCCTTAATCACGCTTCGATAATTGATGGTTGTCGCTTAAGCAAGGCCCGCACGGTCATCTATCCCCATGGAGATGTTGCGGCTCTCGAGACCCTTATGACGCAGGAGTCTTCTCGTCGTAAAGGTCGCTGGCTGATCGTTACCGATGGTGTATTCAGCATGGATGGTGATCTAGCGCCGCTGCCTGAACTGGTGCGGCTCAAAAACCGCTACGATGCCCTGCTGATGGTTGATGACGCTCACGGTACCGGGGTTTTGGGTGCCGGAGGTCGCGGTAGCGGTGAACATCTAGGCTGTCTCACAGATATCGATCTGCACATGGGCACTCTGGGCAAAGCCCTGGGAGGGGCTGGCGCTTATCTGGCCGGACCTGCTGCGGCCATTGAACTTCTCATCAATCGGGCACGATCCTTCATCTTTTCCACCAGCCTGCCTCCAGCAGTACCCGCCGCCGCTTCAGCCGCCTTGGAAATCGTGGCCGGAGAGGAAGGGGCACTTTTGCGACAACGGTTGCTTGAAAACCGAACCCTCTTTGTCTCCGGTTTGCGCGCGGGAGGGCTGACGGTAGTGGATCATCCAAGTCCCATTGTGCCGGTTATTACCGCTGATCCTGAACCGACCATGGCTGCCAGTCAAAGATTGTTAGCTGAAGGATACTTTGTGCAAGGGATTCGACCACCCACGGTACCGACCGGCAGTTGCCGTTTGCGGGCCACCTTGATGGCTGTCCATCAGCCGGCCGACCTGAGTGCCGCTGCCCAAGCTGTTGTACAAGCTGTGCAAGGAGCCCCTCGATGAAAGAATGGCGCTTAGCAGACGGTCGGGTTATAAGCTACCGGCAGGCCGGCAGCGGGCCGCCCCTGGTGCTGCTTCACGGCTGGGCCATGTCTTCAGCGGTTTTTAGCGAAGCTTTACAGGCCTTAAGTAACGAATTTTGCGTGTTTGCCCCTGATCTACCTGGACACGGCCAATCATCCGCCGGCGTCGACTATGGCCTTAATTCTTTGGCCGGCGATTTGGCCTCATGGATGGAAGGCCTGAAACTTAACGGAGTTTGTCTGCTGGGCTGGTCCCTAGGCGGTCAGATTGCCTTGAGGCTAGCGGCCTTAGCAACTCAGCGGATCCGCCGTTTACTGCTTGTGGCCACCACGCCACGATTCGTTGCCGAAGAAGAGTGGCCCCATGGATTGCCCAATGGACAGGTGCGGCTCATGGCCCGGGGGCTGCAGCGACGTTATACCAGGACTCTGGACGATTTCTTCGATCAGCAATTCGCTAAACAGGAACTAAGCGCACAACGCCGACAATGGCTCAACGGAAATCTTTCCCCTTCGGTTATCCCACCGCAAGCAGAAGCTGCCCTTGCGGCCCTTGAGACCTTGCGAACAAGTGATTTGCGCTTACAGTTGGCCGACCTGAAGGTAACCACTCTGGTTATGCACGGGGCCGAAGATACTATCGTTCCTCTTGGCGCTGGACGTTATCTGGCCGATGCTTTACCCGAGGCCAATTTTGAGCCGCTGGCAAAGGCGGGGCATGCCCCTTTTCTCAGTTGTCCAGAGGAAATTTTTAAGCTCTGGCGCGAGTTCTGCCAGCCATGAATGCTGCTTTAGATAGCCGCCGATTGCGGCGCAATTTCAGTTCTAGCGCCGACCGCTATGACCACCATGCCTTGGTGCAGAAACAGGTGGTGACTCACCTTGTGGAGCTTATGGGACCGCGATGTCCAGCAAAGGGAACCTTTCTCGACATCGGTTGCGGCACCGGTACTTTATCTTATGAGCTCTGTAGAGCCTATCCCCGACTGCAACCCGTTCTGTCTGATATCGCCCATGGCATGACCCTGCATAGCCGCAGCCGTATTGCTAAATCCCTGGCTGTCGATGCCGCCGCCGAATCCCTTCCATTTGCCGACCAAAGCCTAGATATGGTCTGCTCTTCCTCCGTTTATCAATGGGTCCTTGATCTGCCCGGTGCGTTTTCCGAGAGTGCCCGAATCCTGCGCGAGGGCGGCCTCTTTGCTTTTGCTTTGTTCGGGCGAGATACCCTGTGGGAACTTAAAACCGCCTATCGGCAGGCAGCAAAAATCAGGGGGGGGGAGACAGGGCACCTGCACGAGTTGCCGGATATGGCGACCGTTCAACAGTCCCTCACCACGGCCGGATTTGAGCACATAGAACTTCAACGGCAGGACCTGATTGAATATCATGGGGAAGTAACGGACCTGTTGCGTAGTCTGAAACTTATCGGGGCTGGCAATGCAAGCTCAAACGCACCGCGGGGACTGGCTTCCCGTAGCCTGCTTCAGGAGATGACGAATATCTACAAGCACCGCTACGGGCAGGCTGGGAAAATCCCCGCCAGTTATGAGGTAGTCTATGGGGTGGCGACCGCTCCGGCACGATGAGTGAGGCCGGCAGATCACTTTAGATAGATTATTTTGATGAAGGGGGCTGGAACAACGCTTCGATAATCAAGCGGCCTTGTTCAGATATTACTGAATAGTAAACTTCTACGCCGCTGCGCCGTCCTTCAATAATGCCTTTGTTCTTGAGCAAAGCGAGGTGTTGGGATACGGTGGCCTGAGGCAGACCGAGGCATTCCCAGATCTTTTTGACATTGCAGGCTTCGGACAGCAAGCCGGCGACAATTTTAAGCCGAATGGGATGGCCAAGAACTTTGAGGATTTCCGCTTCTCGTTCGTAACTCTTTGTTTTGTCAAAGTTGTCCTGCATAATGCTCCCCTGTGTCAAGCAATGACATAAAAAATCGAATATATGAATGTTAGTGTTCCAACCCTAGGATGTCAATCGCTTTTTGGCCGGCCAGCGGCCAAGTTTGACAGCAACGCTGATACTTTTCAGGAGAACTTTCGTTAAATGATAGCCGTTTTCTTTTTTCTACTTGGCCTGGCCATTCTTTATGTTGGTGCCGAGACCATGGTAAATTCCAGTTCCCGGTTGGCGGCTTCCTATGGCATACGCCCGCTGGTAATCGGCATGACCGTAGTCGCTCTGGGTACCAGCATGCCTGAAATGATGGTCTCTTTGCTGGCCGTTTTTCGAGGTTCATCTGATATTGCCGCCGGCAATATTGTCGGCTCCAATGTTGCTAATATCGGTTTGATCCTCGGTTTTACCGCTCTGATCGCCCCACTGATGGTGCCCCGTTCATTGCTCAAACGCGAGGTTCCTTTCATGATCGGTGCTTCGTTTTTGTTGCTGCTGCTGGCATGGGATGGCACGCTTGGTTTCTCCGATGGGGCGCTATTGTTTGTTCTGTTGCTGGGGTTTCTTGGTTACTGTCTGCGCACTGCCCGCAGCCGCAACGGTGATACTGATCATGGTTCAGCTATGGTGGCCAGCTGTTCCCGACCACGGGATACCTTACTAGTTCTGGTGGGGATGGTTGGCCTCGGCATCGGTGCGGAAATGATGGTTCGTTCGGCGGTGATCCT
>LGOV01007758.1_pt2 | contig 16519 bp, 17 predicted proteins | sample 469881 | NCBI WGS metagenome assembly LGOV01 (sample SAMN03857199, study PRJNA290197) | marine sediment metagenome | biome: marine cold seep biome; feature: cold seep; material: marine sediment; isolation source: sample #5579, elevator 3A push core 41 containing 12 cm of sediment... ...
GATCTTGCTGAAGGGCATGTAAAAGCCATAGAAAAATTAAATGAAGGCGTAAATGTTTATAATCTTGGGACAGGTCAAGGGACTTCTGTATTAGAATTACTACACGCATTTATTGAAGTGAATAATGTTGACGTGCCTTATGAGATAGTAGGTAGAAGAGCCGGAGATCTTGCGATGTATTATGCAAATGCAAAGAAGGCTGAAAGAGAGCTCGGTTGGAAGACAAAAAGAGGGATTAAAGAAATGTGTCGGGATTCTTGGAAGTTTGAGAAGCAGAATAAGTAGAGCAAGATGTTCAAAAGTTTAGTAGATGAATAATCTGAATTCTATGTGCGTGTGTTGATAAAAATACTGTTATGAGTATTTATTTGAGAGAAATAATGTTTCAGATTTGCAAAATTGGTAGAAGAAAATATTTGTACCTCCGTTCAAGGATCAGTGTTTGAAGTTATGTTAAAACACCCAGTTATTGTAGAGAATATTCAATTATTTGTTGTATTAAATGAAATTTTAGACAATAAAAAATACTAATTGTCGTCTAAAGGAATTAGTGTTTTTTATGACATTCTTTTGTGTTTTTGACTAACTTTTTTTTTAGCAGTTTAGCCTATCAAGAATGAAGTTTTTACGATTTTTGAAAGAGTACACTTAAAATTTAGTCATTTTGATTTATTCAAGGTTGAAGAACAAAACTTTCTTTCTGACCATTCCACATAACAGTAATATTAACATACTGAAAAGGATTAGATACTTCGCCATTACCGCCACCAAAACCAGAAATCCCTTCGTCATTTAGTATCAATCCGTTTACACTACCACCATAATTATATTCATATGAGATGTCTCCAACATTTTGCAGATCATCACCAAGATATGCTAATTGAGATGTATTCCAATTATCGGTATCCATATGTAAGTATATTTTTGGGGGACTTTCTTTAGAAGTAATCGTGCAAAGAGAACAATCAGAATAACAGTGATCCCCATATAACTCATGTTAAGCACATCGATAAATATTTCTTCAAACATTTTTAGTCCTCCTTGTAGTCATCAATCAGTTGTTGTATTTCTAGGACGTCCTTATTTGTTAATTTCTTGTGACGTGTAAAGGCTATTATAAATTTCGGCAACGATCTGTTAAAAGTTTTTTCAAGAAATTCTTCTCCTTTTTCAGTTAAAAAATTTTCTTTTGATAATATTATTTTAACGAGGCCTTTGTTAGTTTCAAAGAGTTCTCGGTTACAGAGGCGTTTAAACATGGTATATGTTGTTGTTTGCTTCCAGTCAAATGATTCCGAACACAGCGTTATTAAGTCACGTGTAGAGACTGGTGCAGTTTGCCAAATGAGATCGGCAAACTTTTGTTCCATTTTACCCAATTTATATTTTTTCATACTATTCCCCTTGTTTAATTCTATTAGACAAAGTAAGTCTAACATCATTAGAAAAACAAATATAAAATAATAGGGAGTGCAATTTATTTATGAGGAAGACTAAAAATGACTTAATTAATGATCCAATCAAAGGATTGTTAATTAAAATGACATTGCCAATGATATTTGGGATGTTTGGAATGGTAATTTTCAATATGGTTGACACATATTATGTCAGTAAATTAGGTGTCATTCCTTTAGCAGCCATGACATTGACGTTTCCAGTGGTTCTAGTTATTAATTCACTAACCCAGGGTATTGGTATTGGTGCAGCAGCATTAATTTCAAAAGCTGTTGGTCAGAAAAACCATCACAAAATAGTTAGATATACGACAGATGGTTTGATTCTTGGTGTAATATTGGTATTAATCGTTGTTATTGTAGGGTTGTTTACAATCAAACCTTTATTTATGTTATTAGGCGGGGATAGTCAAACCATGCCTTACGTACAGGATTATATGCAAATATGGTATTTTGGTGTTATTTTTGTTGTTATTCCAATGATCGGGAATAGCGATATTCGTGCATTAGGCGACACAAAAACACCGGCTATTATTATGACTGTTGCTGCGGGTATCAATACAATTCTTGACCCGATCTTTATTTTTGGTTTTGGTCCTATTGCTCCGATGGGCATTAGAGGTGCTGCGCTGGCCACGATCATTGCCAGAGCGGTGACTTTAATGGTATCCTTATATATTCTTATTTACAGGCAACGCATCGTTTCTTTAAAAAATGCTAAAATTCATGAAATATTGATTTCGTTTAAAGAATTGCTTTACATTGGGGTTCCAAATGCATTATCAAAGATGATGATACCAATAGCAATTGGTATCATTACCCGATTAATAGCTACCTATGGAAAAGAAGCCATTGCAGGATTTGGAATAGCTTCAAGACTTGAAATGTTTGCAATGTTGGCTATTGGGGGATTAGCAGTTGTTTTAACCCCACTTTTGGGGCAAAATATAGGTGCACGTAAAGACCGAAGAGTGTCTGAAATCATCAAAGACAGTGAACGGTTTTCGTTAGCGTATGGTTTTGTAATGGCAGTCGTCCTTTTTTTTGCAGGTGAATATCTTGCTAAAATTTTTACAGATAATAAAGAAGTCATTAAAATTATTACTTTATATTTAAAAGTTGTACCAATTAGCTATGGGATTCAAGGTCTATTTTTAATATATACAGGTGCTTTAAATGTTTTAAAGAAACCCATTGTATCCTCAATAATTTCATTGCTTCGAGTTTTTGCTATTTATGTTCCTCTTGCGATTTTTGGCTCAAATCGCTTAGGTTTGCTGGGTATATGGATTGCAATGGTTATTTCGTTTGTATTAACAATATTTATTGCAAAGAGGTCCCTTAATAAGGCTCTTTTAATCAATCAAAGCCCTATTGACAGATAATGCTTTTAAATTGGTTATAATCAGGTTTGCAAAATGGTGAATATTTTTTGAATGCTCAAAATGGGGGTGTGGACAAAATTTTGGATTTGAAACGAAACAGAAGGGATTATCAATGAGCTTAATTGGGAGCAGAAAGATATATTCTTACGTTTAAAAGAAATAACCATAATTAAATTTAAAATATTGGGAAAGCACCTCTATTTAGCAGACTTTTTACTAAAAGTATTTGAAAATAAAACGGTTGATGAAATAATGCGTATAAATCCCGATTTTCCTCTGGAACTTTATAGCCAAATTTATAGTAAGAATATTGACTATTCACTTTTTAAAGAAGAGATTGATATTGAGAAAGCGATTAATATCATTCGCTGGACCCTTGAGAAATACAGTGATGAATTAAGACAGAATCTTAAAAATCTAGAGTTTGACTATGAAACAATAGAAAATGAAATATATCAATACATTGATATACTTAAATCATGTTTCTATAAATAAATGTTGAAAACGAAAGGAGAATTTTCCCATGATTACAGTAAAAAATTTATATCACTCTTATAATAAGGATGATCAGTATCAAGTGAAGGATGTAAGCTTTGAAGTGAAAAAAGGGGAGGTGTTTGGATTTATAGGACCTTCTGGTGCTGGAAAGTCAACCACACAAAATATTTTAACAGGTTTATTACAATTACAAAAGGGAGAAGTGACTGTTGGCGGTTATGACGTAAAAGAGAAGTCAAAGGATCGGTTTAATAAAATCGGCATGAGTTTCGAACAATCAAATGTTTATAGTAAGTTAACGGCACGGGAGAATTTACAGTTTTATGGAAAGCTGTTTGATGTTCCAACGATTGAGCCAGAGATTCTTTTAAATCTTGTCGGCCTGAATGGAAAAGAAGATGTAAAGGCTGGCGAATTTTCAAAAGGCATGAAGCATCGTCTGACTTTTGCAAGGTCCATGATTAACAACCCGGAACTTTGGTTTTTGGATGAACCAACTACTGGTCTTGATCCAGCTATCGCGGCAGATATTAAGGACATTATAAAAGGTAAAAATAATGAAGGGGTAACCGTATTTTTAACAACCCATAATATGTTTATTGCCGATGAACTATGCGATCGCGTGGCATTTATCGTGGATGGTAAAATAAAACTGATTGATTCGCCTAAAAATTTAAAACTCCAATATGGTGAAAAACTTGTTGAAGTCGAATATTTTAATAGTGAGGAAATCGTTAAAGAGACTTTTTCTACCGTCTTGGAAGACGATAAAAAGACACTTCAGAACATTATTGAAAACCATGAGATTCGAACCATGCATACGAAGGAAGCAACCCTTGAAGAAATATTCATAAAGGTCACTGGAAGGGGGCTTATTTAAAATGAAACTTTTTTCGAGCTTTGTAAAGGAGTTAAAAATCGCATCGAGGGGATTTTATTTCTATATTGAAATATTTATGGCTGTGCTGATACTGGCTATTTTCCTATTTGCCGTTCCGGATAACTTTAATAATAAGAATGCGGAATATATTTTCCTGGAGATGCCAATCCAGGCAGAAGAGATTTATTTAGAGGCTATTGCTGAAAATGATTTAGATAAACAATCGGAAGCTGTAAAAATAAAAATCGATAATAAAGAAAAGGATGCATCCCTTTACGTGACAGAAGATAAAGAGATCTATATCTTAAACAGCCGGGAAGATGTCATTTATATGGGCGACATTGAAAGAAAAGTAGCGGCAGTCATTAAGATGGATGAAAATTACGAATTTAATTATGATTATTATCTTCAAGGCTATGAATCAGATCGATTAAAAAATATATTAAAGATTCTTCACGTTGAATCAAGCGATACAATCGAAACGGCCATGGATAATCAAGATGTGAGACCGCTATTGACAAATTATGAAACGCTCTCAGACAAGGAAAATATGCTGCCTTCCGTTATGGTTTTCAATGGCAGTCTGATGGGATTATTTATTATTGCAGCCTATATCTTTCTAGATAAACAAGAAGGGGTTATCAAAGCCTATGCTCTTACACCTTCACCCGTTTGGATATATCTGATGAGTAAGGTCGGCTTGATACTGATGACAAGTGTATTATCAAGTTTTATCGTGCTGATCCCGATTGTGGGATTAAAACCGGATTATTTGCTTTTATTGATATTGCTGTTGACGACAGGATTCTTTTCGGCATCCCTTGGCTTATTCATTGCAAGTTTTTATAAAAATATTATGCAAGCTTTTGGGGTTATTTTCAGTGTTATGATGCTAATGATAGTTCCAAATATTTCATACTTTATGCCAAGTTGGAATCCGGATTTTGTCAAACTGATTCCGTCTTATTTCATGTTAGAAGGTTTTAAATCGGTACTTCTTGGAAATAATGATTGGACCTATGTTCTAACTATTTCTGGTGGATTTCTGATTATAGGTTTAGTTTTATTCTTTATCTCAAATATGAGATATAAGAAAACACTGGTAGGATAAGGGGGAGATTGGTATGTTTAAACGAATGTGGACCATTTTTATACGAGATTTAAAAGTAAATACAAAGGATTTCATCTCGCTCTATATTTTTGTAGTTCCAATATTATTTGCTGTTTTAATCAATATCTTTGCACCGGGGATCAATGATACGACAGTTAATCTTGCTTTAATCGAAGGCGAAAACCAAGAACAGGTCGAATATTTTGAACAATTTGCAAAGGTCGAATTATTTGAAAATGTCGATGCTGTAAAAGAACGCGTTAAAAAAAGAGATACTATGATAGGAATTCTTCCTGAAAATAATTCCTATTATCTTATGACACAGGGAAATGAACAGGAGGGAGTTATTGATTTAGCGAAATTGCTAAATAGTTTTTATGAAATGGATATCAGCATTGAAGAGTCAAATGGTGAAATAATTGAGTTTGGCAGAACCGTACCGCCACTTAAAAAGATCCTAGTGAATATCTCTATACTCTTTATTTCGATTCTTGGGGGTATGTTGATTGCCTTAAATATTGTTGAGGAAAAAGTGGAAAATACACTCAGTGCTATAAATCTAACCCCTACAAGGCGATTGACCTTTATTCTTGGCAAAAGTTTAACAGGGATATTTTTCACACTCTTTGGAACCTTTGTTTTAATTTTTATTACGGGTTTTGGAAGCATTAACATTTTACAGCTATTACTGGTGCTGCTCATTACGACCACCCTTAGTGTTCTGGTCGGATTTATACAAGGACTTACCAATAAGGATGTCATTAGTGCTGCAGGAAGTATAAAACTTTTGTTTTTACCATTGCTAGCAGGGGTTTTAGCAATTGAATTATTAGGAGATAAATGGCAGAAATTTTTTTACTGGAACCCTTTCTACTGGGCTTATAAGGGAAATGACGCTATTTTATCACAAAGCGGAACCTGGGGACAAATTCTTTTGTACTCGGGAATAGTACTATTCTTAAACGCGATTGTTTTTCTTATCATCGCGCCAAGAATAAGAAAAGGATTAGAATAAGGAGGAGATTTTTATGAACGGTTTTGCATTACTTGGAATTTTGTGTTTTGTTTACGCTGGTTTTGTATTTTTTATCACTATTAAAAAACCAAAAAAACTTTGGAATATTGCTAAGGTAAATGCCTTTAAAAAGGTACTTGGCGAAAGAGGGACGGTTATCGCTTTCGATATCTTTGGGCTATTAGTCATAGCACTTGGGGTATGGCTGATGATGAAGTAAAAAATTAATTTAGAAAGCTATATAATAGGGAAATTGAATGACAAATGAAACGTTCACTACAAAGGTTCAACGGTTATAAAGAATAGAAAGTGGGAGGAAAAATTACACATGGAATTTAGGTAATAATATTTACAAAATAGATTTTCAATTAATAAGGAGGAAATAAACGAATGAAAAAATCAATTGGCGCTAAAACATTTGCAATGCCAAGTCCAGTATGGGGCGTGGGAACTTACGATGAAAATAATATTCCGAATATAATGACCGCGGCATGGGGAGGAATCTGTTGTTCTTTTTCACCATGCGTAACGATATCCCTTCAAAAACAACTAACAAATGAGTTGTCGGAAATAGAATAAGAGAGAGGAAAATGAGAAATATAATACTTTTGGTGCTAATATGACAGAGCTTACTCAGCTTGTAAACGTGGGTATTACTCTACGTTTGTTTTATATTAAAAGTATGGCTAGGGTGTCAAAACTCAAATTACGCCATTTAGCATACAAGATCTTGATTTTAAAACGCGCTTTCAGTCAAGATCTTGTGTGTAAATCTTATCAAAATTACTTTTGACATCTCAACCAAGTATTAGGTATTAATTAGTTACATCCATTAGCAATTCTTCTATCTGTGTTGATGAGGAGGGTGCTTATTAAATAAATTAAGCTATGCTATTTTTCACTGACCATAAAAAAAATACAACCTATGAAAAAAATCAAACTTCCAAGTGAACTAATAATATTTATGTGCTTGATATTATCAAACAAAAAAAACAAACTTCCCAATGAGAATGATAGCCAACCCATTAATTCTAGTCTTTTTTTCAATGCTACCTCCTAAAATATTTTACTCAACTTTCCCAGCATAATTAACTAAATAAAGCCTTGATATAAGAGGCTTTGTTTAGTTAATTCATTAGCTAGAGTTGATTTTTAATAGCCATCGACTTTTTAAAGTCTACTGCATTTAATTGTATAAAAAAAGCCCATAAAACTATGAAGAGCTGTTAATAATTTTATAGCTTGTATGTTATTATATAACAGAAAGAACAATCCACCAAAGGTTTTTTTGCCCTTTTCATTTTTGTGAAACCATTTCAACAGGCTGTATCGTGGTATAGGCTGATCACCTAGAAGCAATCAGTGTTTTTGTAAATGGATTTTGTATGGAAAATCGTATGTATAGTTGTGAAATTTTGCTATACATACGGTTTTCTAAGAAATTCAAATACTGATGATTTCATTGGAATAGTATTTAATTTTGATAATATTGCACTTATCAGTAGGAATTATCCATCGGATAAAATCAGAAAAAAATGATCTGTTTATTCATGATTTCCTTGAATTATTTGAGAAAATTGGCGTTGATTATTATTACCGATTGGGATTTTCGAATAAAAGGTTGCAAATTTGGCCAGAATATGGCTAAATATAAACATGGCTAAATACGACAGAGAAAAAAGGATACATCACTATGAACAGCATAAAAAAACAACGCTCGATTTTGAGTCAGGCAGACTTTACCAAACACAATCGAGGAATGATTGGCGTGGAAAATTTTAATCAGTACGCGGTACTAGCGGCTTTAGCAGATACAGATCAGGGACCAGCACTTGTTTTTGAAAAACGGTCCGAAGATTTGAATCGACAACCTGGAGAAATCTGTTTTCCAGGAGGACGGTTAGAGGATTTTGAAAAACCAGCGGAAGGTGCTGTTCGTGAAACCATGGAGGAATTGTTGGTCAGTCGTGATCAGATTGATGTCCTTGGACCCGGTGATATTTTTATATCGCCCTTTAATATTATTATTCATCCCTTTATCGCTAGGATCAGAGATTACAAATATACGTATAGTCTCGATGAGGTTGCAGAAGTTTTCACTGTGCCGCTTCGCTTTTTTCAGGAAAACAAGCCTGTGAAATACTTTAATCATCTGGTTCACGAAGTTTCGAAAGATTTCCCTTACGAGAGTATTCCGGGAGGGAAAAATTATCCATGGGCCAAAGGTTCTTATGAGATCAGCTTTTATCAATATGGTGATACCGTAATTTGGGGAATGACAGCGCGTATGGTGGAATCCGTTGTTTTACTGATCGAACGTTATCATTTACTAGATGATTAGTAAAGAAGCAAGCTTAGTTCTAGAATGATGTGTCAATCAAAAAACAAGGTTATGTGACCCGCCCCCTTAAAGTTAGATCTAAAGTCTAATTTTAAGGGGGTATTTTTATGGCAAAATATATGCGATTTCTAAGAATGCCCATTGAAGATCTGAGTAAACACAGTGTACTTACATAGTATTAACACTTACAAAAGGATAATGTTTTTCAAGCTGTTGATATCTGAAGACCGTGACGATTGGATCCAGCTGTTCACAAAGCTTTGGAATGGTTGATTTAGAAAAACGTTTACCACACAATTCATCAGTAATATTCTCGATTTCACATGTCGATATGATCCAATATTAATTGATATTGTGAAAGGGTACCGTCTGCCACCGTCATAATTGAATAAAAAAACATAAAAACGACTAAATAGCGGTATTTAGTCGTTTTTTAGTTTGAAAATTATTATAGTAATCTAACGATGTAGTGTTAAATGAAATAGTCAATATGCGTTGAGTGGGTTCGAAATGGTTCTGGTGGGTATATATACCTAAAAGGATGGATAAAGAGGAAGCGAAAAGTGTTTGTTAAAATTTCAAAACTGGTATTGAAAAAAGAAAAAAGTTTGAAAAATCGTATGAATGTTAGTAATTTAACAGGACTAAATCTTAAATTTGTAAAAAAAACTTGACATAATCATATGAATTAAAAGTCATATAAGAAAGAAGGGTTACGATGTACAAGAATTTCACACCTGAGAATGTTAATTTAACTAAATATTTATTTTATACTGGAAAAGGTGGTGTGGGTAAAACTTCTACCGCCTGTGCAACAGCAGTAACGCTTGCCGATAAAGGGAAAAGAGTATTCCTAGTTAGCACGGATCCAGCTTCAAATTTACAGGATGTATTTGAAACAAAATTAAGCGGACAAGGGGTACCTATTAAAAATGTTCCAAATTTAATAGTTGCCAATCTGGATCCCATTCAGGCAGCAGAAGAATATAAGGAATCAGTGGTAGGTCCTTATCGAGGAAAATTACCAGAAGTGGCTATCGCTAGTATGGAAGAACAATTAGCTGGTTCTTGTACTGTTGAGATTGCAGCATTTAACGAATTTTCTCGATTCATTACCGATGAAAAAATGAGCAAAGATTATGATTATATTATCTTTGACACTGCTCCCACAGGTCATACACTCAGAATGCTTCAATTGCCGTCAGCCTGGGACAGCTTCATTGATGATAGTACCCACGGTGCTTCCTGCTTGGGTCAGTTATCTGGTTTAACTGAACAAAAGAAAATGTATGAAAAAGCGGTTAGAACCTTATCGGATGGCGAGATGACAACCTTGATTCTGGTTTCTCGACCAGAACCATCACCACTTGCAGAAGCTGCTAGAGCTTCTATGGAATTAAAAGAAATTGGTGTTGAAAATCAAATTTTGATTATCAATGGGGTACTTGAAAATTTTGACGAAAAAGACGAAATTGCGACGGATTTTTATAGCAAACAAAAAGATGCAGTCAAAAATATTCCAAACAGCTTAAAGACTCTGGACATTTATACCCTGCCACTTCGTGCCTATAACGTTTCAGGCGTAGACAATATTCGACGATTATTCACGGATGATGATGAGTTTGAAGTAAAAAAAATTCAGGAAATTAGTAAATTGCCAGGTTTGGAAAAATTAGTGAAAGATATGTACAATACAAACAAGAAAGTTATTTTTACCATGGGAAAAGGCGGCGTTGGTAAAACTACCATTGCAGCAGCTATTGCTTTGGGTCTTTCAAAAATGGGAAAAAAAGTTTATCTGACTACCACGGATCCAGCTGGTCATATGAGTGTATCAACCATGGGTGGGGAAAACATCACGATTAGTAATATTGATGAAGCAGAAGAACTGCAAAAATATCGGGATGAAGTCGTCGGAAAAGCGAAAGCAGCCAATATGAGTCAGGATGATATTGACTATATTATCGAAGATCTGGAATCCCCTTGTACCCAAGAAATTGCAGTATTTAGAGCCTTTGCTGAACAGGTGGAAAAAGCTGAAGATGGGGTAGTGGTTATTGATACCGCACCAACTGGACATACTTTACTGCTTCTTAACTCCACCGAGAGTTATCATAAAGAAATGGAGCGATCCAATGCGGATATTCCGGATTCAGTAGTGAATCTTCTGCCACGGCTTCAAAATCAGGAAGAAACGGAAGTTGTTATTGTAGCTCTTCCAGAAGCGACACCGGTATTTGAAGCACTTCGATTAGAAGCAGATTTAAAACGTGCTGGTATTATGAACAAATGGTGGGTGATGAACGCCAGTCTATTAGCTACCGATACGAAAGATCCTTTCTTACGGGCAAGAGCTAATAATGAAGCGAAATGGATTAAGCGAATAGCTGAAGATACTAAGGGAAACTATGTGGTTATTCCTTGGAAAAAATAAGTTTTAAACGATGGGTTGAAAAGATAAATGGAGAGGTAGTGTTTAAAATAGCGACAATAAATAAAAGTAGTAGGATAAATTCGGTGCTTACGATATTAATTAAGCAGGAGACTGTTAATAAAAAAAATAATAAACAAATCAATTAATGGTTTGTTTTAAGAAGGAGACAAAATGAGTAAAGTAGAAATATATGATCCAGCGATGTGTTGTTCAACGGGAGTATGTGGACCAGGTGTTGATCCCGAGTTGTTACGCGTTTCAGCAATGTTAAACGAGCTGGAAGGTAAAGGTAAAAAAATTATTCGATATGGTTTGTCTGGAGATCCAACGGCATTTGTAACGAACAAAACAGTAAATGATTTAATTCTTAATGAAGGCGTTGAAGTTCTTCCGATTACGCTTGTGGATGGTGAAGTAAAGAAAAAAAATGGGTACCCTAACAACTCGGAATTAGCATCATGGGTAGGCTTATCAGAAGAATAATTAAAGCGGATGATTTGCAGTAGGAACTTTATAAAAAATAAAATTTTAAAAGAAATCCAGAAAAAATGAAAAAGTGAATATTATTCTTAGTTAAGAGTTATGGGAGAGAGTATCATACAATTTAAATTTCCTGTAGCTCTTGATTTTTTGGTTAAAGTAAGGGTCGTATCATGCAATGCAAATATTCACCCTTTGTTTTGATGGATAAGAAAAAATAGTGTATTGAGTAATACGTCATATTGAATAAAATAATTACCGCGCGAGTGAATTAACTTGCCATAATATTACAGCGTTAATTGTGTGAAAGATATCATTGAGGGAAGAGATCCTTGAGGGAAGAGATCCTTGAAGAAAAGAATATCAAAACTTTTGGAACAGGGTTTACAATAATCAATATGCCATTGTATTGATTGTGATCTTAGGGGTGGTTGTAGTCTTGTCAAAGATACAAAATACGACTGCTGTTTTAATAATCCATCTTGTGCTGATTGTTTATGGGTTCGGAACTTTAGATGCTACCCATAGGAAAAGAAACCTATTTTATAGACTGAAACGAGTTGATGGATAGAAATGTGGAGAACACTATTAAATAACAATGCGTTTTATGTTTTTTTATATACATTTTCAGAAAAATATGGTAGCATTACTATTAATTAGCCTGTAAACTAATAAATTAGATTGCAGGCTGAAAACGAATACGGACAGAGGAGAGCGAGCGAATTGAGGAAAATTTCAAAATGGATGGCGATGTTTTTAGTTGGAATGATGGTATTAATGCTGTTCCCAAGTGCTGCATTTGCAAGCGATGGGGATGTTAGTTCAGTGGATGAGCCAAAAACTATTGTAGTAATATCAGAAGCAAAACCGATTGATGAGGAAGCAACAATTGTTGAGGAAAAAACAGTAGCTGAGGAACCGCAAGTTATCGAAGAAGGCACAGTTACCGAAGAATCAGCAGTAGTTGAGGAACCAATAGTGAGCGAGGAAGCAACAGTTGTCGAAGAATCAGTAGCAGTTGAGGAACCGTTAGTGATCGAATCAGCAACAGTTGTCGAAGAATCAGCAGTAGCTGAAAAATCGACAATAATCGAAGAAGTACTTTCAGGAGTGGCAAATGAAAGTGACGCAAGTTTGAAAACCACTGGAATTTTTGATCTCCCGCAAATATTAATTTTTAAAGATGAGTCGTTCATCAATGTTATGTATGATAAAACAGGGGATGGTTACTCATATGATGAGCTAACAAATGCTCTGACCCTTAACAATTTTACAGCTAATTGCATTCTTGCAAATATGATGGGAGATAATTTTTCTATTGTAATTATTGGTGATAATTATATATCTAGTGATGTAGGCATAGCAATATATGTTATGGGTGATTTGAATTTAAACGGCACTGGAAAATTGACGACTGAAAGTGAGGCCAATGAACATTCTATGGGTGTAGGTATTCGAGTTATCGGCGATTTAGTAGTGGATGGCGGATCTTATGATATCACAGCCACAAGCGACATCGAAAATACATCAACTGTGGGTATTTTAGTGGGGGCTAGTAACAGTGGTGCTACTGAACCCGATCCCAATAACCCTCAAAAGTGTGTTATTAACGACGGTGATTTTAAAGTAAAAGTGTTTGATAATATCGAATCTGATTTTGAATATGGTGGTGCCTATGGTATCTATTCCTTTGGAGATCAGATCATTAATGACGGAAATTTTGATATCCTAACGCAGTCCAAAGTTTTGACTAGTATGGGAATGGGAGCTATGGGAAATATGGTATTTAATGGTGGGGATGTTAAAGTGCGATCTACTATTGATACAGATAGCGACATGGCTGCGTGTTTGTTTTCTGAAAAGCTTATGACCGTTAATGATGGGACTTTTGATCTTTTGGCTGTTGGTGGGGAAAAAACCAAGTCTATTTATGGTATGGAAGGGACACTGATCAATTCTGAGTATGGGGATGTTGATGACAATCTGCAAGGGTTAAAGCTTGCCAAGATTCCTAAGAATACAGATAGTAGTGAAACAGCAACTACATTAAAGATAACCTCAACCAATCCAAAAACGGGGATAATTAGTGAAACAAGTGATGCTTTCATAGCCGGCCTAACACTGATTGTTCTTATGGGACTGATTGTTTTTATTGGAAAACGAGGAATAAAGGCTTAAATTAGATAATACCAAAGATAAAAAAGAAAAATGTAATAAGATAAGCACCCCTTAAAGTTAGACAAAAATCTAATTTTAAGGGGTGCTTTTTTGCGAAATATATAGTTTTAATTTGAGATTAAAAGATATAAGAACCTCTTAAAATGGTGAAGGTAGTATATAGAGTTAGAATTGTTTATCAGTAGTAGGTAGAACTGCGATGCTTAAACTATTAAGGTTTCAGTTCAGAGCTACTTTTGATATAAATGTGGATTTATTTAATAGCAATGAATCTTACTAATGACGTAATTATTGTTAATTTGGTTCTAAATTAGATAATATCTGAATAAACTTTGAAAAATGAGAGGATATAGTTTACAATAAAAAAGAAGAAACATGATAAACAAGAGGGAGATAAAAGGGATGTTTTTATTTTAATACGACGAAGTAGTAAAAAATTTGGAAAGAGAGGAAGATGAATTAATGAGAACCAGAAAAATGATGATTTATCTGATCGTATTAATGATTCTGATTTTTCCATTGTCACCATCAGGAATTGTGGCAATGGAAAAAAATAAAACAGATCTAAATTTAAAAGAGGAAAAAAAACAAGATATTTTGGAACTTATCGAATGGAAGGGTATTATTGCCAATAATGAGACGGGTGAATCTATTGAAATCAATTCAAAAGATGACAAACAACTGGTGACACAAAGCACTGAGCCCCAACTCGTTTACTTCAATGATGATACCGGTGAAAAGGAATATCTACAAGAAATCAATATTAATATTCCAGAAAATGTTGATCAGCATGGTGGTGGCAGGAATGTTAGTAATCCCACGACAGATGGGAATAATGATATTTCGGTGGCGCTGGGGATCGGGTATTCAATGGGGGACTCGGGAATTTATGATGTCCTGCGGATAGATGCGGTATATGCGAATTGGGAAATAATTGATCCAACAGTTCGTTTAACAGATGTAGAATTGGGCTATCGCATTATAGATGGTATTGGAGTGGAAAATGGAGCAGTCAATGAGTTGGTAATGTGGGATGTGGAAACAGATGCTAATGCCTACAAAACAGAAAAAATAGCGCCAAGTCCATGGTTTCTTCGGATGAGAGATTATGTTCATTGTAAAACCATTTTATCCGGTAATTTAATTCAAGAGGATGGGAAATCGCGGTCAATGGTAATACAACTTGATTTAGGTTTGGGATCATAAAATAAGGAGAAAACAATGGATATAAAAAAAGATAGACGTAAAAATAAAATAATGCAGTGGGGTTATACGATTTTAATTTGGGTGATTCCCTTTTTGTATCTGACCCTTTTCCCATGGATTAAAAACTATACTAAATTTTTAGCGAGAGATGAAATCATATTTGGACCGAATGCGAGTGTTTTTTATCATAATCTATCAGTATTTATTTTGCCCATAGTGTTTAATGTGTTGATTGGTGCTGGTCTATTTATTTTGGTAGTCGGTATGAAAAATTATAAAAGCAAAGCGGTATTGGGAGGATGTATTTTGGGAGTGATTTATCCTTTGCTGATTTTGCTTAGCTATCCCATTTATTTTAATATTCGCTATATTTTTAAAATTAATCTATTTCTGATTAATCAAATTTTCAGTTTGGGAATGTATACAGGTCCTGGAAATCCCAGTCTTATGCTAGTCTTTTATGGATTGTTGCTGTATCAGATTGTAAAAAAGCATCCAATTGTTGAATCAAATTGACAGACTGCTTTTATAACGGAGAAAAAAACAACATATAACCGACTAAATAGGGATATTTAGTCGTTTTTTTATTTGGTGAATTATGATATTAATATAGTAAAAACATGTTAAAGGGGTATGATAATAAAAATACGTTATATAATTTAAGTCAATTCAACGTTTTTTAAGGAAGTTGAGGATAAAGATGATTACAAAGAGAATGATAATATCCCTAGTAACTGGTGCTATTTTGGGTGTGGTTTGTATCGTTGGCGCATTGGTAAGGTTTGGGTTTGAAATGGAAACCTACCTGTTGATTGCCCTGTGGTATAATCGCGTACTAATGGGTTTAGTGATTGGATTGCCCTGGGTACATACCGAAATTTCAAAGCTACTTCTTCGCGGTGCGTTTTTTGGTTTGATTGTATCATTTGCATACTACAGTGCCACTGGTTTCACCGATGTCGTAAGTTTCTTAGTGGGTATTATATACGGAATGATCATTGAGTATGTTGCATTCCAGTTTGGGAGTATGAAGCGGCTAGGGTGAAGCGATAAAACACAGGCATTTATGATTAATATGTAAAAAATGAGATTCAAATTAGAAACAGTAGATATAGAAGAAATATTAAAGAAATTAACTTCTGAAATGAGCAATCTTAAAAAAAGTATTGCATCAAAAAAAGTATTGCAGAAAATTCCGGTTATTATTTGTCCAATATGCTTTTCCGAGTTATCTAAAGAGGATGTAGAAAATGGATTGTGTTCTCGATGTGATGAACATTCAGAAGAAGAAAAATTTGAAAATTTAGCTTTATATAAAAAAATGGTAGAAGACTCAATAAAAGAAACTACTAGCTTAAAAAAGGAAAATGATGAAAAAACAAACGAAATTGAAAAAGAGGTAAAGGAAAAAGAGAAAAAATTAAATCAAGAACAGAAGACCTATTTCAATAAACTTACTGAATTAAAGGAACCATTAGATTTTTTAATTGAAGAAATAAAAAATAAATTAAATATAATAACTGAAAGACATTACAAA
>LGOV01018753.1_pt1 | contig 16477 bp, 20 predicted proteins | sample 469881 | NCBI WGS metagenome assembly LGOV01 (sample SAMN03857199, study PRJNA290197) | marine sediment metagenome | biome: marine cold seep biome; feature: cold seep; material: marine sediment; isolation source: sample #5579, elevator 3A push core 41 containing 12 cm of sediment... ...
AAACCATAAAAACCACTTGGTGACGTTGCATAAGCATTTAAATTTGTTGCTATTCTTCCTCTATCTCTAGCAAAATTAGTGCTATCAATCCCATCTAATTTACCCGCATTACTAGCATAAGCAACGTTTTTCGATACATCAGTAGTATTATCAACGTTCCCTAGTCCCACTTCATTTCTCGTGTGCATATGCCCATCAACATCATATTCTTTGCTATCTTTATTGCTTAATTTTTGCCCTAAATACTGCATTTATCCCACCACCATTACTGTATATTTATTTGAACTTGGTGGCTTAGCAAAGGTTAATGTAATTGAATTTACGTTTGTCATCGCAATATCGGTCATTACCACTCTATATGGGCTTGCCGTCTCTCTAAGCGTAACGGAAATATCTCTTGTATTAAGATTATGGGAAACAACAATGCTTGTTGCAGATCCATTTCCGATTGAGTGAACATATTTTCTTGTTTTAGCATTCCATTTTGTTTTTTCGGTATCTGATACAAAACGATTATTTTGATCTTGAGTAATAATAGATGCTGGATGTTTAATTGGATGTGCGTAAACCGTATCTTGTCCAGGAATCCCTAATCCTGTAATATCAGCTTTTGTAACATTTCCACCATCCGTAACATGACCAGTCGAATCTCTACCAATCTTTTTTAATCCTGAAGATATTACTGTTTTTGATGGATGGCTATATTTATTCGCACCTGTTGCAATGCCATTTAATTTAGCTAGTAAAGTGTTTGTAAAATCATTTGCACTTAAGTTTTTTCCTGTAATCTTATCTACTTTTCCAGCTATTGTATTAGCAATCGTTGCTGCAAAATTTGGATCATCACCCATTGCAGCTGCTAGTTCATTAAGTGTATCTAATGCGCCAGGTGATCCGTTAATCAAACCGTTAACCGCTGCACTAATTTCCGCATCTGCTTGGGCACTGGTATAAGTACTATTTAATTTTACTTTGTCCGCTGAATCCATAAGCCCTGGTACTGTTGTCGTAACCAAAGGAATCGGATCAACACCTCCTGGTAAATGCTCATGATGATGGCTCGGATACGGTGTGATGTTAATTAACTCAATGTATCTGAGTAACACATGATCGCCTGCTTCCATCCCTGTACTCAACGTGATCCGCGTCGTGCTTGTCTCATTAAACCCTGAATTGGCTATTTTGGCACCGTTAATAAATACTTCAATCGTACCAAGTCCTATTCGGTATTGCCCTTGGGACAAGTTAAAAATCGTTTGTCCAGCGGTTGCAATAAATGATTCTTCTTTTAAGATAAAACTCGTGGGATTATCATTAGCATTTAATACACCGTTTGCATCAACTGTCATATTAGCTCCGACTTTTACACCACCTAAATTTGATGGTGTTGCAATCGGTGGCGTGTAGGTAGTCGGTTTTCCTGTAATACTTCCCCAAGGAAGCGTCTCTTGACCACCAATCTGTAACCAGGATTCATTCGCATTGTCTAAATATATTTTCTTGCTATCTATAGCAATATAGACAGTTTTACTTCCCGTTGCCGTTCCTTTTGCACTCTCAAGACCTACTCTTGTATTTCTAGGGGAAAACCCTAAACTTACAGCTATTTGTGCAGCCGTTAATTCTGCTAATATTGTGGTTGCGCTCTTATTCTCAACGCTCCCTAACCCGACATCTGCCTTTGTCGTACTGTGTGGATTGGTCCCGGTCCCTGGATGCGTATAGACAACATTTTCGGTACCATTAATTTTAATATTTCCATTTACGGTCGAATCTTCAACCTTCGTTGCACTGGGACTTATACCGTTTATCTTTTGCAATAAGGTTGTTGTCAAAACTTCCCCTGTATGTCCAAACGTTACCCAATCGCCATTTGCATAACCCATAAATTTTTTCATAGTCGTATTAAAATAAACAAAGCCATCCAAAACATTACTGGGCGGTGTCGCTAAGTTTTGAATTCGCATATTTAACATTTCATTAAAATTTAGATCAATGCTATTTATATAAGGTATGGCCATATAATCACTCCTTTCTAATCGATTGTTGCTTTGCCGCTAAATAGGGATGAAAACAACAATGTCACTGTTCTTGTTTCTTCGTTATATCTTTCTTCACAAAAAACCCTTGTTCCAGCAGAATCATAAATAACGGTATTCGGATTTTTATTAAAAGATGCTGGTAGGATAATGGTCCAAGTATCCGCTGGTACGCTCTGAGTATGGGTAATCGGTTCAAATTGATTATTATTAATCGGCTCATTTTCTGTTCCTGTTCCTATAAATAATTCTTTAGTATCCTTACAGAAACCAAATTCACCCTCTTTTAAAAGACCATGAGTGTTAAGTTCTTCTTTAGTGCCTCTTTTTATTTGTATGTCCAAACTGTCACCTCCTAGGTAAAGCCACCGCCATCAATTGATTTTAAAGACTGGGTCCCTGGATAAATAAGAGTATTCTTGTTTAATCTTTCTAATACATTCAACCCAATATTTCCAATAACCACATCTACTTTTTTCAACGGCTCATGAACCTCTTTTACTTCATTAACGCGATAATCAAGTTGTCCTAAACCATCTTGAACCGTTACTAAATCCCCCAAATTCCAAGACTCTTCATATTTTGAATTTTTATCAACAATTGTTGATTCCGATCGATAAATATAACTTGCCTCCCCAAGTTTTGCTAGTCCTCGATCTTCTAATGTCGTTTCAGAATCATCACCAATATCTCTGGCATCGGTAAACATCTCGCGACGTTTCATAAATGTTTGATTTGGATCTCTTACTATCGCAATTTTTCGTTCGGCTCCCTCTCCTTGTCCGGCAACATAATTCACATTTTTATAATCTGAAATATCACGTGTTGTAATCACATTTTCAATATTTTTTCGCTTTTTAGACATGATGACTTTATTATTGATATCTTGTGAATAGGCTCGATCAACACCTTCATAAACATCAAATATAAGCTTTTTACGAACATAATCAAGCTCTACAATCCAACCTATATCGATACTTTTTGCAATTTCTTCAACTTCTTCTAATAAATTTTTATGACTACTTTCCCGATGAATCCGTGATCCACGATTTAAATTCGGAGCTATTTCAAAAAACATTCCTTTTCGTTCAGTATCTTGTGGATTAACACAATTGCTATTAATATAATGTTTTAAAACCGTTTCGGCATCACCGGTAATCACATCATAATCTAAACCTGTCAAAGGCAACGTTATCCAATTTTTCAACTCATTCATAACATGCTTTCCTCGAACAGTTACAATGCCTTTATCTTCTTCTGATTTCACATAATTAATAATAAAACTTTTTTTGCGTGAAACATAAATATAATAATCTTCCTTTAAAATTTTTTCGTATTTAATTGGTGCAATGAGTTGAAATTCTTTTGCTCTATTAAAATTTAAAACAAAATAAAAAGAAGCATATTTTTTAATGCTTCCTACAAAGTTCAGCTCTTCATCTAATATTTTTAAAATTATCCGATCCATAGTGACCCCTCTACTGGATCAATTGGCTCAGTGTCCTGGATATAGATCTGTCGCCATCCCACACTTTGTTGTTGATCAAACCACGCTTTCCAATTAGTTTTTTGTGCTTCCCATTCTGATAAAAACTGATCCCACATTGTTTGCAGATCATCTCTTCCCGCAAATCCCATATATCCACAAACCGATTTAAGCCCACGTTCATCACTTACTGTAAACGAACCATTTTCAATTTTAATTTGTGCTAAGGATAAATCATAAATTGATCCGTCTCTTGTAACACCTGGCAACGTAGATCCCCGAATTAAAACAGCATCATTCATCCGATCTGATATGCTTTTTCTAACCATGACACGGTAATAGCCGTTCGTACTCACATCCAGTGTTATTGTTTCATCCTCAGTATTCAAATAAGGATTTCCTTCAATAACTGCTGCACCCGCTTTGATTGTTATTTGAGTACTGTTCTTTTTTATAACCTTTAAAGAATCTTGCTTTGAATTGACACCATTTGTCGCAAAAGATGCAATAAACAAGGCCATTTGTTCAGCAGGATACTTTCGATCACCACCAATTGAGTTATAATATCCGTTAAATTTCAAATCATTGCCCCCTTCCTAAGCACTAAAATAGTGATCTTTATATTTCAGTATTACACTTTGTGGTATTTCTGTTTCTGTTTCATATTTCAAAACATTCTGCCCTTGATCTAACGTGAAAAAATCAGACTCTATATCAATATAATTATTTCCATCCTCGATCATTCCACCTTCATTAATCTCAACTGTTATTTCATCATAATCACAACGAATATAAAGAATTGAATCCCCTGTGATTGTTTTATTTATTTTGATTGATTTATCATTATTTAAAGTAATTATGGGGTTCGTCGCGGGTCCTGTAAAAAATATTTCAAGTGGCGCATCAATATCACCATTATTCTTTATTTCTACTTGATTGGGACCTTTCGTTGCAAATTCAATTCCACCTGGTATAAATTCAAGTGGAAACTCAATCCCGCCTTCCCAAGTTTCAACTTTTACTGTCATTTCTTTTGTATTTCTAAAATAAGGATTAAAACAATCAAAAGAAAGTTTAAATGATAAAATGTTTGAATTACTGGTCCGATAATCCACGGAATAAACCACCGTCCCATCAGCTGATCCAATTATTTCTCGACTCTTTTCATTCCCTAATACTGTGATTAAAAGATCATCCTGTGGATTGCACAATCGGTCTAAAATCGATTTATAATAATCAATGATCATTTGCCCCTCTTGTGCAATTATTGCCGCTTCTATGGTCACTGTTCTTACTTCAAAGTCAACGCTTTGTTTGGTTTCGCCTACTTGATTAACACCCTTTGTTGCATTAAAACGCACCGGAATCTTTCCTGGATCAAAGTTTTGAAGGAGGATACCTTCAGGACCATTAATACATGATTCAAGTGTTATTTTTTCATTGTTGCGTTGATTAATAATATTAATTTGATCTGGCTTCATATTATCCTCCTGATAAAAATTTTAAATCTTCAATCCCTTTTTTAGCGGCTTTCGCAACTTGGTAAGGACTATCTACATTTCCATAAAAATTAAACTCCTGGTTAATATCATCGCCTTTTGTTGTATTTCCTTGACGATAATCAGACGCTTCATTTTCATCAAGTAAGGTTTCACCTTTATGCGCTCGGATCATATAACCATCATAAGGTACGTAAGAAAGACCGACATAACTGTTTCCAGGATCTCTGATGCTTGAATCCATACCAGCATTTACTTCTGTCATTCTGTTTACAGTCTCAATTACGGCATATTTGGTTTCAAACTCTAATGTATTCCACCAATCTTTTGCCCATTGTACATTACCTCTAAATATCTCGGTATTATCTTTTACAACTGCTTCTTTAGGTGTTATGTTCCAACCATTCCAACCCTGTTTAGCACGTTCCCAATTTGATAATATTTCACCGGTATTTACATTTACGGTGTTCTCAAGATCATCATAAGCACCTTTTAAAACTTCCACCCCATCATCTTTTGTCGCTTGAGCAGCATTAATCGTTTCTGTCTTTTGTCGTTCTGCATCAGCAATCATGGTATCTGCTTGTTCAGCTGATATCACGCCCAATTCATCACGCATTTGTTCAATAACTGCAACTTTTTCAGCGTATTCCTGATTGGCTTGATCCACTGATTTTACACGTTGATCTTCTAATGCTTTAACATGCTCACTTGCCATTTCAGCGGTCATCCGTCCATCTTGATCTTTGATGCGCCCTAAAATCACCGCGCTTTCAGCTTCGGTTTGGGATAAGGTATTTACGGCATTAATCTTCATAACACCTTGAAGTGTATTAATTTCTTGTTGCTCTGCTTCAGTAATTTTTCGGTGTTCATTTGCTGCTAATTGATAAATTGCATTGATCTGTTCTTGATAGGATATATTCGCCAATTTTTGTTCTTCAAAATTGGTATTTAGATTACCTAATATCTGCGTTTGATCCGCTTCTGACAACGTACTCTGTTGATCAAAGAACCCCTGCATTATCGTTAATCGTTGACTGTAATCAGCTTCCAAACTTGCATTAATCGTTTGACCCATTTCTGCATATTTGGATGTCATATCATTTGCAATATCCTGGGTAATGGTTGTCCCATTTAAATATAAAGACATCATGCTTTTATAAGCACCTTCATCTAATTCAAAATAAGCTCCCACCGCACCCTTTGTCGCTTCGGATATTTCAACCGCCGTTTCTTTATAGGTTCCTGCTGCCATTTGCATTGATGTTACCGTATTTCCAGTATTTTTCACCATTGATTGATTAGCTTCATCCATTTTACTTGTAAAGATATCAACTTCTGGCACTACCTCTGCATTGATCTGTTTATAGGCTTCGACACCCGCAATTGCTACCCCACCAATTGCCGCACTAAATGCCGCTACTGCTACAGTGGCGGTTGCTATACTACCACCTAATACACCAGATACAACACCACCAAAACCACTGACTCCTGCACTTGCTGTTGTTGCCGCCACACCTGTTGCCGCAACTTCCGTTGCTAATGTAGCTGTTCCTGCACTGGCTACCGTTGACGCTGTACCTAAACTAGCCAACCCAGCATTTACCCCACCAATCAGAGGTGCTAATTTAGTAAATAGTGTTACCGCACCACCAGCAATTTTTATTACTGGACCTAATGCGATTAAAAACAACCCAGTATTTATTACCGCCGATTGTTGTGATTCATCAAGATCTGTAAACGCGTGAGCAAGATCACTTATTATTCCAGCTAAATCTGAAACAACTGGTGCCAATGCTCCACCCATTTCAATACCAGCGTTTTTCAGTTCGTTCATTGAACCTTTAAGCTGTTCGAGTGGATCCGCATCTAGCTTATCAACGGCTGCTTGAGTAGATCCTGCTGAATCCTCTATTTTTGCTAAAAATTCATTATATTGTTCACCATCTTCTGATGCTAATACTAATGCTGCTGTGCCGGCTTCCACTGATCCAAACATATCTTTTAAAGTAATTCCTGATTCTTCTGCATACTGGCTCAACATATTTAAAACATCAGCTGTTGGTACACCCTCAGCTTTTAACTCAGCAAAACCTTTTCCTGATAATTCTCGTAATGCTTTATCAGTGATCGACCCCGCTTTGCCTAATTCGGATAACATTGATTTGAGATATGTTCCAGCTTCTGCTGTAGCAATCCCATTGAATGTAAGTTGAGCATAAGATGCTGACAGTTCTTCCATACCAAAATTCACACTTGCAGCAATTGGAATAACTTTACCCATGCTACTTGCTAATTCATCAACCGTTGTTTTACCAGCGTTTTGAGTAGCAACAAGCATATCTGATATTTCAGTTGCATCCTCTGTTTTTAGCTTGTAGCCATTAATTGCTGTTGTTAATATATCAACAGCCAATGCACCTGTCGTAAATCCACCACGTGCCAAATCCATTGCTTCTGTCGTAAATTTGATTGCTTCTGTTTGATCAACACCTGCTGAAATAGATTGATAAACCGCATCCGTGTAGTCATCAATGACAATCTTACTATCTGTTGAACCTTGGATGACTGCATCTTTATAATCTTCAAAATTAACAACACCATCATCTAATAACGTTGTAACTTTTGCAAAGTCATTGCCAAAATCAAGAGCCATTTTTGTTGACGCAAACGCTACCGCTGCTAAAGGTAAGGAAACGAACTTAGTCAAATTAGTGCCAACGGTAGATAATGTTGCACCGACTTTTGCTGTTTTGGCTAATGATTTACTAATAGCATTAGCTTGAGTTGAGCCTATTACTGCAGCTTTACTCATATCACTCTTAAATCCAGCAATATTGGCTTTAAGTTCTACTTTTAAAGGTGCTAACGCAATACCACCTGTTAAACTCATAGTTTCCCCCTTTCTGTAAATTCTTTAATCTTTTGCTCATCTGCATCAGTTTGTTTATACCGCCAAAGGTTTTTTAATAACTCTTTCCCTTTTTTAGATTGATTCATAACATCAATCCAGCTTTCTTTTCGGTATAGTAAATACGCCCCATAATTTAGATTTAAGACTTCATTAAAATTTAATCCTGTATAGTTTGAGATCCTTTTCACTTCAAAGGTAGACAATAAATAATTGCTCTCCCAATCCTCGCGTTCGAAATGTTTTAAAGCAATCGCTTCTCCTATTTCTCCTTCAGGGATTGGGAGTCGGAGTTTGGGTCTTTTTCTAACTCAACTCTCGCACTGAATACAGCCTTAATAACTTGAAGCAAGCCGTTTAATGGGATCTGTTCAATAACAGACATTGGGATCTCTTTTTCCTCTGAATTGTCATTTAACAATAACTGTGCTGTTTTCTGTTTGATTTCGTAATTAATAGTTGCATCATCACCAAGTCCTTTTTCAAGATCTGCAATCTTCCCCATATTTGATACAGATGGAATTTTAACATGCAATAGATCCTCACCTAATTGGATTTCCACATTTGCATTTATATATTTATTTAAATCGATCATCTTTTATTCTCACTTTCTAAAAAAGAAAAGCGCATCTTCCGACACACTTTTTAGTTGTTTTATTTAATTATTTTATACTGGTTCTGGTAGTGCCGCCGCTTCTTCATCGGTTAGTTCCTCTTCGAAATCAGCTAAAAAGTTTTTAATATATTCAATGGCATTGAGTGTTGCATCCACTGTCAATTCTTTATCACTAAACTCCATTGCAAAACCATTACCACCTTGGGCAATCATAGTAAAGCGTATTTTCTTCTCATTTTCCTTCGTATGCACAAAGCGAAACAACACTGTTTTTAAACTACCACCGCCACCAAATGTTAAGGTTCGGGTTTTTTTTACTTTATCAGCTAAAAATTTTGCGGTTGATAACAATGCTAAGTTCGCAATACGCCAGGTTAAGATTCCTGTTTTGGCCGTTATTTCTTCTTTTGTCGTAAAACTCTTAACGGTCTTACCGTATTGATTTTTTACATCGTATTTCTCTGGCTTATAATCAATACTAAAGCCACCTGAACAGTGCCCCACATTATTTATTTCAGTTTCTATTGTCGCATGCTCAGGAATAACTGTTCCTGTAAATTCGAACATGTACACCTCACCAGCTCCTAGAATAATTTCTGAATTATCCATTCGTATTCCTCCATTTCAAAATATAAATTAATGTATCTTCATACATTTGTACTTTTTCGTTAAACAGTACCCCACCACCTGAAAGAATGCTATAAAACCGCGTCTTTCCAAAAACAATAAAGGGTGCATCTTCTTCAAATGCTAAGCACTTTTTATCATTTAGCTTTTCTTCCAAAGCTTTGCACTCATCATAATCATTCCAAATGATCCTTAATTGAAGTTGACTTTGATTTAAATATCCTCTCGTTATTGGCTTAAAATCATAAACAACCGAAGGACTGTTAATATCCGTTGTGAACACTGGAAACAATCGATCTTGAAGTTCGGGTACCTTTGCTTCAATATAGTTTTTAATATCAATTTCCATTATCCGCCACCTGCTAAAATTTTTGATATGTTTCCCGCATTTTCTGTTTTGGCATCTTCCAGATACGGCTGTGGTCCTTGGCCTTTGGTTGTGAAAAAACCTTTTGGTGTGCCATAGACCCAAGGGGTTTTACGTCCATCACCATTAACGGCATAAATACCAGTCCCCTGGTGAACATACGGCGCATATTCGATGGTATTCCCAACTTCACCGACAATCTCCCCGCCACTTGTTTTTACTTCTGATTTAATATCCGCTCGCAATAACCCTTCATCAACGGGACAATTCTGTTTGGCTGATCGCTCCACAACTAACGTCGCCGTCTTCATATTTGCAACTAATCGTGTAAAAATTTCCAGGGTTGCATTATCCATACTTGCTTCAAACGCACTATTATTAGACATCCGTATCCACCTTCTTTAATAAAAGATTTGTTAAACGTCCATCATTTACGGCACTTGTTATTTCAAAAATTTCTTGTGTTTCTTCATCCCTTAAACGATTTTTGAACGCTTTTATATTTTTAGAAAAGCTTAACCCTGTATGCGTTGATTCATTATAGCGGGCACTCTGGGTAATTAATCGTTCGTTCTTTTGATAAATTGATACATCAACCATAGGACCATCTGACCAGGTCTCTTTTTGTGCCCCTGACTCCGTTCCTATTTTTGTTTTATTTTGAAGTCGAAATGCTTTCATATTTGCCGTTATTCCCATTTATCTTACCCGCCTTAATCGATTTAACCGGCGACGTATATCCACCGGCATACCGTTACTGTAGGTCTCACTAACGCCACTTTGAGAAGTTGAAACAATCCCTTCTGCACCTAATTTATTAATTCGAATTAAAACCAAATCAAGAATGATACTTGAACATGATGGAGGCAATATTTCTTCTGGTAAATAATTGATATAACCTCTCACATCATCAAGAGCATCCTTTATCCACGATTTTAGCAATGCTTCCCTCAATGATTGAGTTTGTGGATAAAGGCGTAAATTTTTATACACTTGATTTTCCATCGTCTTATATCTTATGCTGAAAGGCTACAATTCGAATTTGTTTTGGTTCATAAACAGGTAACCAGTTAATTGGATTTGCAAGTTCCAAACGAGAAGGACCTTCCGTTTTTGCAACAGACGCATTGGTAAACTTAATCCCTCGTGGATGAAGGATGTTTGTTTTACGGTTGATCAAATAATCAACCCCTGAACCTTTTTTCTTGTCTCGATCAACTTCTGTTGATACAAATCCCACTGGGGATCCGTTTCCTAAAGCAATCGCACCTTGTCCAAACAGATAGGATGTGAATACTCTATTTGTTCCCGTTCCAGTCGCGGGGCAACCATCATCTACTATGACACGTTTCCCTTGGTAAGACTCAAAATCACCACCCATTGAAGGGTGTTCAGTCGCAATTAAGTTTTGTTTCTTAAGTGCTGACTTCGTCGCTGAATGCATTGTAATGGCTGTTAGCTGTTCTTGTGCATCCCCCAAAAGTTGTTGAGCATCAATGAATGCACCTGCTGACCATTTCGCTGCTCCCCCACTTAAACTTGAAATATCAAGTAAGTTACTATCTAATCGTGTTATTGCATCGGCAACGGGATCTGTTGTCGCTGGAATTGTTCCAAAGATACCCTTTAGCAATGCGATTAATTCTTTTTGCATATCTCGCACCCAAAAATAAGCAGCTAATGTTCCGATTGCTCCCATTGGATCTACTCCTGCCATCGCTGCTGATAAATCCGTTGCACTCCACATTTTCGCTCTTCGGATAATAACTGCGACATCTTTATTCGATCCTATTTTATTACTCTCTAAATCTACATCTTCGATAATTTGTTCAGACTCACCCGTCAAATCTTCAAAGAATGGCATATTGACATAAGGACTCTCTTGAGATGCTAATTCATCAAACTTACTATCGTTTGTGATAACCCCGCATTGCAATAATGCGGATAACTCCATGGTTCGATTGATAACATATGGGGTAAATAATTCTGGGACGATTATATCCCTTAAAGTTGTTCCTGGCATATTTTATACTTCCTTTTCTTTTTAAATTTTTACTCCTGCAGCAATTGCTAACTCTTTAGCCTGTGCAGGGTTTTCTTTATATAGCTTTCCTTGCTCTGTTAAGTTAAATGTATCCTTCGCAAAAGGATTGATCCCTGAGCCACCTTCACCACCTTTGGGTTTAAAGATCGTCTGATTTGCTCCTGTTTCAAATAAATAACTTTCTTTTTCCATCTTTTCTTTTAGTTGATCTTCTAATCCTTCAAAGCTCCCATCGTCTTTTTGCTTAATCTTTTCTAGATCAAGCACCGCTTTGAGCGCTTTTGTATTCCGTGTTTTTGATTTCACAAGTTCTAATTCCAGTGCTAAATCAAATTCTTTGGCTGATGCATCATTTTTTAATTTTTCAATCGTCGCTTCATGATCCTTAATCGTCGTTTGTAACGTTTCATTATCCCCATTTGATTTCTTTAAATCGGTAATGGTTGTATTTGCTGTCTTAAGCTGTATCCGAATATCAGACAATTTATTTTCAGCTTTTGTAGTTTCATCTTTCTGATTTTCAATATCGGTACCGTTAACCGTCATAATTTTGTCAACTACTTCTTTTTCAAGACCTAAGCCTTCTAAAAATTCACGTTTCATAATCTTCCTTTCATTACGCTTTTTACGAGTTCGCTCTCATAGTGGCCATAGTTTTACGACATTGGCACGGTCAAATTTTAGGCATAAAAAATAAGCCTGTTTAACGTCTGTACTTTAAGACGAGATAAGTGGATCACCTCCTATGGGATAATGATTTTTCTCTTGCTAAAACAAAAATTCCAACTCAATAGATTAATCTGTATCCAGGACTCAGCATAATGAATGCCATCCTCCCAGTATTTCGTGATGTAATGATGCATTGCTATTCCTCCTTCATTTTAATATTTTATGGTTATCTTTCAAGAATGTATACATTGCATCGCCAAGCAATTCTACTGTTTTTTCATCAAATTCAAGTTTGTACATTTCACTAATCCCGTGAATCACTTCGTGAATAAAAGTCGCTTCTTGATTCTTTTGATCCGCATCTGAGTTGATCGTTATAGTTCGCTTGTCATAATCAATTTCCCCATAACGATAATTCGCAACTTCAATAAGCTGTCTTTCAGGCGTTCTTTTAATGATTTTATATTTCTTCCAACCGATCTTTACACGTTTTGGTATTTTCATTCAGCAACCTCCTTAATTTTTTACATTAAAAAACCACCTTACAAATTAATGTTGGTGGTTAATTAGTTAAATATTTATATGCTTTTTGATATTTTTTTAATCTTTCATGATCCTGATCACTTAAACTAAGAATTCTATTTAAATCCATATTATGTTTTAAGTCTTCCAACTTTACATCTTTTGCAATTGAATTTTGTTTAATTCTTTCAAGATATTTAAAATAATCTTCGCCTTTTGATTTTGTTAGTATTTCAACGGATTCCACGATCTCTAATGGTATACCCCTATGAATTAATTGAATTGCATCAAAATTTGAATCTTCTATTACATCATGGAGTAATGCTACAATATAACGTTCATCATCATTGAATGCTGATGCAACATATTTAGGATGATCAATATACGGTTTTCCAGCTTTATCAAACTGGCCATCGTGTGCTTCTTCAGCAATTTTTAAAGCTATCTCCTTTATCGTCATGCACTTTTTTCTCCAATCAATTTAAAAGCTTCGCTCTCTTTTATTTCTTCATACATATCATACGTATCGCTTTCATCAGAGAAATAATCAAGCATAATTCCAGTACGAATCCAACCTTTTTTTTTGTCATATCTATGTTGAATTCTTCCATCTGCTTTTACTATAACGTTTTTATGCTTATTATCATTTAACTTAAAATATCTTATCATTTATTTTACATCCTTAATATTTTTTGGGGTTTTAAGCCTCGATGACAATTGAAACATCTTTTCTTCCAATTCAATGTATTCTTTAGATTCAAAATTAAGAACTCTAGCTTTTTCATAAAGTTCATGTAATTTTCCATTTTTTAAATCAAAACTTTCTTTTGTATGAAATTGGAGTTCAAAAGTTTGACCGCTACTCGATTCAAGCACTGTATTTATGCCATTGTAAGGGTTAAAATCATCAACCCAACTATTCTTTATTACAATGATATTATATCCTTCATCTTTGTATACTTCAAGAGTTTTTAAAGTTTTAGTCACTAATTTTTCGGGCTCTGAAATATATGTGTATCTTATAATATCATTAACTATATATCCCTGTTTTTTATTTTTCACTTTTCTCAAATATGATTCTTTAGTTTTTAATCGGTATTTAAATCCTGCTATTTCAAATCCTTCTTTTTTTGCTATTTTTTTTATATCCTTTGAAATCTCTGGTTCATTCTTTAAAGCTTTTTTATACATTCTACCATCATCATTTATACCCTCAATCACTGGCAAATAACAACAACGACACAAAGGATGAAGCGGTAATATTGGCGCTTTATCAATATCATATTCTTTTCCATGCATCACACCACATATTTCACACGTCCGTTCATCCTCAGCCGCCCAAAATTGAACTTTCTTAACCCCTGCCTCTTTATATGTCTGTAAGCTGCTTTGGTTTAAATAGTGCATTGTTTCCGTACGAATTAAACGGTGTGCATTATTAAATCCTTTATTCATAACATTATTAAGTTGTATTGCCATTTGGGTTACGGTCTTACCTTGCGCAAGACCAGTGACAAGGATATTATTTAACTCTTGATTTAATTTCCCAGTATTCTTCCAAAGCCTTTTTGAAAAATTACTCCCTTTCCAGGGTTCTTTTAATGTTTGTTCAAAAATACCTTTATTTGGAACTGTAAATTCATACCCTAATTGATCAGCAATATTTTTAGCGTTAGCTTCCATTCCTTTGATTAAATCATTGCTAACTTTCTTTTCAATACCTGTCGCTAAATCTTTTAGAATAATACTGTATTTTTTTTGTAAGATCCTAAGCCGGTTATTTCGATACATCTCTGATCTGGTAAGTATTTCACCGTTATTTATTTTTTCTGATAGCTTATAGAGATTTTTTGTTATATCATCTGATACCTTCTGATACGCTTTTAATAACTCTCTGTTTCTTATTTCTGATTTATTGTAAAGTTCCCAGATATTATTTGCGATTCGTTTCTCCCAATAATTATTCTGAACCGTCATTGTTTTCACCTATCGGTACTTTATCAGTAAAATCCATTTCATCTGCAATTTGTTTTTCCAGATCTTTTATTTCCTGAGTGGGATTACTTACCCAAGGATGATTCTTAATAATTGTACTATCAGAAATAACGCCTTTAGAATTCATAGCTATACCAGATAATTCCACATCATTATCAATTGCATTTCGTGTCCATGTTTGTGTAATTGCAATTTTTTCGTGTAATACATCTTTACACAATAACCGGATCAGCTTCCCAAAGCCTAATCTAAATTCAGTCTCCATCAAACCACACTTTAATTCCAAGAGTGAATATAAGTATTTTAAAGCTACACCTGAACTATTCCCAAATGCTTCAGGGTTCGGATCCACGCCTTGACCTTGCTTATATATTTGTTTTTCTGCAATTTCAAGCACTTTTTCTCTGGCTTCAATGGGTATTTCAATAGCCAAGGTTGTTAATCCTGACTTATCATCGGGACCGTCATTTTGAAGGTTAAGGGTTTTATATTTTTTCAGATCCCTCAAGAACTCTGATTTATCCGTCCCCTCATAATTTGTAAGAATAAATATAACCTGTTGGATATCGTCAAGATCATTGATGAATCCTGAAAAGACTTTATCATACACATCGATATATTTTTTAATCTTACTAAGATCTCCACGTTTTAAATTATTATTGTAGAAAGGAACAAAAGGAACCGCTCCGAAATTATGTTTTAAAACATTATCTTCGGTTGATTCCCCAGTATCTAAATTAATATTAATAAAAGTGTCATTTTCTTCTAAGGCATCATAATTATCACCTTCAGACATCTTATACGCATAACATCCCGTATCCGTCCAATATTCATAATATTTATATACTTTGCCTTCATCATCAAATCCCTTATAAATTCTTAAAACAGCGATTAATCGTTCTTTTAAATCTTTTGAATATATCGGGATAATTTGTTCTGATTTTACAATTGCATATTGTCTTTTTCCTTGCTCATCATCCCAGATAAACGTCCAACCAACACCTGTATTAGAAGCATTCACACAGATATCTTTGCAGAATTTTGGAAACTCATCACCTAATAACTCCACAATCTTTTTATTAAGACCATCATTTTGAGTCTCAAAAGTAGGGGGATATGTAAAAAGATACGATGCCTTCTGATCCACTAATAGCCCGTGCCAATTTGTTGATATACGATTATCAGCGTTTCGAAGAGGATTATCCTCTTCATCATCTATCTTGTAGAGAATGTCTGTTTCCCCCTGATAATAGCGTTCACCTTCCTCAGCTTTAGCAACAAAACCCTGTTGCGTAGGTATATAGCTTTTAATAATCTTTTTAATTATTTCGATATTCAAATACTTCACCCCCCTCGTTTTATTTTAAAATAGATGCACCTCGTTTTTTACCAAGAATCGTATAACAAAAATAACGCACGGCATCCATCGCATGATCATGTTCTTTAATCGGTTTATCTTCACCACGATTTGTCGCTTTTGCATCCCAAATGTAATTTGAAAACTCTTTGATTGTCTCCTTGCATTCATCCAAGAAGAAAACTTTACCGGTTTGAATAAGAGTTCCTGTTACACGAATGCCATTTAAAACATCATTCTTTGCTCTTTTAATACTTAATCCGCGTTTCCTTATTTCTGCAATAAATGATGCAGCCGATGGATCAATAATAATCTGTTTCACTTTGTCTTTTGCTATAAATT
>LGOV01014870.1_pt1 | contig 16422 bp, 19 predicted proteins | sample 469881 | NCBI WGS metagenome assembly LGOV01 (sample SAMN03857199, study PRJNA290197) | marine sediment metagenome | biome: marine cold seep biome; feature: cold seep; material: marine sediment; isolation source: sample #5579, elevator 3A push core 41 containing 12 cm of sediment... ...
CAGGTCAAAACATCATGTCTAGGGGTGTCCGCTAAGGCTGTAGTGGTCAATTAAAACTGGCCAACGGTTTATAGTTAACTCAGTATTTTTTCTCTGCCTGGTTCGGACACTTATCAACTTGACTAGAAACGCAACATTTTAACTGTCACTTATCTGCTAATTGCTGGCGATATGGTCGTTATATTCATTCATGAGCGGGTGCTCGGAGGAATTGTTGGCCTATTAGGCCGTAGCCACAGGCATGATCTTGTGTCATCAGATGACGAGGTTCAAAGGTCCAAAAGTGGTGGAGCCTAAATGCCCTAGATAGGGAACCATCTTTAAGTACACGGCTCATCCAGCCCAGACTCCCATAAGCAGCCAGCACGAATAGTCAGCGAGCTGGTTACAGTGCTGGGCTGGCTACTGTGACTCCTCTAGGGCTTTGGAGCGTTCGGCTCGTCCAAGGTGTCGTTCAAAAATTGACTAGCCATAGCCTAGAGCTTGCCGATCCTTTCAAACATCCTAAATCAAACAATGAGAATGTACCTTGTGAGGCCTCCGTGCTTAATGCATTTAGCAAAGTTGAAATTACACGCGATGATCTGTCGTAAATCCTAATTTTAACTAACATCCTGCAAAGAGTTTCGCGCTGCTTACCACCATACTTTATTCCCTTTGAATGCCCCATTTATTCCTGAAGAACGCTGTAAATGATGCCTTGTATGGATGGCAGGGGAATCCCAGGATACAGTAAACCCTGCGACGGACGTGACGGCATCACTTATGAAAGTACTTGGCCACATTGAACCCATAACAGCCGCTAAAATTTACTAAAAAGTGGGCTAAATTAGCGGCTCTATACGTCCACTACCTCTTTTAAGCGCTTTCTGCATCACTTCATAATCAATGTTTGAGCGCTTTTGTTCCGGCAGTTCGTCAGCTTTGTTAACGATATTCAGCAAGTCGCTTATGCTCGTTTCTTGTTCATTAAGCGAAGTAAATGCCTGCAAGTACGGCAAGTGGTCGGCGTTCCAGCCAAGCTTGATCGGCTCATCGATAATATTGACCTGGGTACCGTTGGGTATTTGCTCAAATACGGCTTTAATATCGTCGGGGTGCATACGGATACAACCTCGACTGGCGCGCATGCCAATGCCATCTGGTTGGTTCGTGCCATGAATTAAATAACCAGGAATATCCAATAAGATGGCGTGCTGACCGAGGGGATTGTCGGGCCCTGGCGGAACAACGTCAGGCGGTGGGTCGCCGCGTTCAGCCGCTTCCTGACGAACGGATTCGGGTGGATACCAAGCGGGATCCTCAAGGCGCATGGTGGTTTTAGTAATCCCCAATGGTGTATCGAACCCATCGCGGCCAATGCCAATGGGGTAGGTCTCGACGCGAGGTGTTTCTCCATCTTGCACCTCGGGATAGTAGTAAAGCCGCAGCTCCGCGATATTGATAACCACTCCCTTACGCTCCACATCTGGCAGTATGTGCTGCGCCGGAATCTGAACCTGCGTTCCTTTCCCAGGAACCCAAAGACTGATGTCAGGATTGGCCCTTCGAATTTCTTCGTAGCCGACACCGTGTGCGTGAGCAATATCGAGCAGGATATCCGCCTCGTCCTCTACACTGACAGTGTAGGTCTCACCCACGATGTTACCGGCTTCAGGCAAAGGGTAATGCCCTAGTGGTCGTGATGTCTCGGCTCCAGCCGATAATGAAACAAGCCACAATGCCATCATGAATGCGCAGCGAAGCAGACGACCACCGCATGTAGTTGTTACAAAGCAAGAGCTCATAAGAAACGTTACTCACTATACGACTAAAAACTCATTAGGCATGATGAACATTAACTGTAAATGAAGCGCTGATAATGGCGGCTGTTCGCGTTGAGTGATGCCGTCTAGTTGATGGTTCGAACAGTTTCGGTCTGTCGGCTGTAAAATGGAGGCTTCCTAATATTAACTTCATCCCCGAATGGCATACTGCTGATAGAAAACACTTTCTATGCCTTTGAGGAGTAAGTATGCGGGTATTACTGGTCGAGGATGATGCCCCGGTAGCGGCTGGCGTCGAAGCAGGATTGGCGCTGAGCGGCTTTGTGGTTGATACCGTCATCACCCTGAATGCTGCGAAAGGCGCGCTAGCCACAATTAACTACGATGCTGTTATTCTCGACCGTCGGTTGCCCGATGGAGATGGCTTGACGTTATTGAAGCATTGGCGTCGTTCGAGCGTGGCGACGCCAGTGTTGATGCTAACGGCTCGAGATGCGGTGGCGAGCCGCGTCGAGGGCCTTCAGGGAGGCGCAGACGACTATTTGATCAAGCCGTTTGATCTTGACGAGTTAACGGCCCGGCTCCAATCGCTTTTACGCCGTTCGGCAGGGCAAGTGGATCACGCCATTCGTCACGGTAGCCTGGCGTTAGACCCCGTTACACGTAGCGTCACGCTTGATGGAGAACCCGTCGTCCTGTTACGACGCGAGTTAATGCTGCTGGAAGCACTGATTCGAGCTCGCGGGCGAATTCTGAGCGCCGATCAATTGAAAGACTGCCTTTACGGTATTGATGATGAGATCGAAAGCAATGCGCTTAATGTGCACATCTACCAACTGCGTCGCAAGCTGGGGCGCAACGTGATCGAAACCGTAAGAGGAGTGGGTTATCGACTTGGCAAATACAACAGTGATTTGACCTCATGAATCTGCGCTTACGCCTTGTTGCCACGCTTGGGATTACGTTAACGCTGCTGTGGGGTATTACGGCAGCATGGTCAATGCGCGACCTGTCGACCCAGCTTGAGCATTCACTTGCCAGCGTCTGGCGCAATCGGCGCGAATGGTGGCTGGTTTGTTGGATCGCGTGCCTACAACGTCTTGGAACAGTGAAGAAGATGGAACGTCAGCTATTCCCTCACTCGATGGTCTTGCTTGTCGGGTATCGTCACTTCGTGGCCAAGTGGTGGCGGGTACGCACCCTGAGATGAACGATGTACTTGCTGTCGAGGCTGAGGGGTATCGTTATCGCGAGCACAACGAGCAGCGCTGGCGAGTTTACACGTTAGTTGCTAACGACAAACGTATTACGGTGGCAGGTCGTCTGAAAGAGAGAGAAGCACTGCTGAAGCAGGTCCGCCGAACCGCGCTTTACCCATTTTTACTGGCGCTAGTGGGCAGTCTTGTTGCGCTATGGTGGGGGTAACACGAGGGCTTGCGTCGCTTGCCAAATTACAACAGCGACTTATTCTGCGCGAACACAATGACCTTTCGGCACTACCTCTTCATGGGTTGCCTGGTGAAATCCGCCCGCTGATCGATAGTTTCAATACGCTACTGGCACGAACGCGTCGTATGCTCGAAATGGAGCAGCGCTTTACCGACGATGCCGCCCTTGAACTTCGAACACCGTTAACTGCCATCCGCACACATCTGCAAATCGCGAGGCGTGTTGACGGTCATCAGCAGTACGAAGCGATGCAGCAAGCTGAAGCTGGGGTAGATCGACTAACGAAGACGCTTGGTCAGCTTTTGCTATTGGCGCGAATGGAAAGTGAGGACATCACACGTGGCCGTCGTCCTGACCCTACTCNNCTCCTCTTGGGGGGCACTGGTGACTGCGATGACAGAAACCGGTAGCCGTGATCATTGTCATTATCTCCAAGGCGTTAACCAAGTGCATGTCGCCCTATCTGAGTCGCTTCTAGTGACGGTTCTACGCAACCTACTCGAAAATGCGATGCGTCACGGCGAGCTCGGTGCGCCGATAGAAATTTCCGTACAGGAATCAAAGCGAATGGCAGTCATCGATATTACTAGTCAAGGTGACACTATTGCTTCCGAACACCTCTCTCGACTGACGGAGCGCTTTCACCAGGGAGATTATCCTAAAAGGCAGTGGCTTGGGTCTTTCGATCGTCGAGGCGATTGTCACCCGGGCAGGAGGCCGGGTGACGTTCGCGTCTGGCAATGGTGTTGTACTAAAGGTGACGCTTCAATTGCCTTCGGGTTGAACCGTTTAGGTCAAGGTGTATCGCCCCCCATAATGGCTCGAAGCTTTTCTGACGAGGGAGCACCCATCACACTGTGCACGTCACCGTTGTCATCCTGATAAAAGGTCGCTGGCGTTGCGAAGAGTTGGCTATCGCGCATTAGCTGGGTGTTTTCACTAACCCACTGCTCGCTTTGGTCATCGCCTTGATTTTCGGGCATGGCACCGTTGCGGTAATGCTCAGACAGCGCTTCGCCAGGTTTATCCGCATTTAGTATCGCGGCTGCCTTTTCAGGGCTGTCTGCTTTGAGAATACCTACCATCAAATGACGAATCTGAACTTCGCCACTTTCAACCCAGGGTTGGGCGTCTTCCCACAGTTGTCGGCAGTAAGGACAGTTGGGGTCACTAAAGGTATATACGATGCGGGGTGCCTCTTTATCGCCATCCCGCACCCAGTGTTGACCAGCCATTTCTTGCCATAACTCGGCGTTTCTTGGGCCGTTGACAATCTGCTCTAGCCGCTCAGCTGAAACGTCCTGACCCTCGGCATTAATCAGCGTACCTATTACTGCATGCTCGCCTCCTGAGGTGAGGTATGCCGCAACAGTCTGACCACGAGCGCTGGCGGCATACCCAGTAAGTCCATCCGGCGCATTGAATTCACCATGAATCGTGAGTCCTTGCTGTTCGAGCTGTTGAATGGGATCAGGCCATTCGCTGGCTGTCGCATGCAGACTTGTTGCCAGAGTGAGGCTAGCCCCAAGTGTTAGTGTGAGGCGTAGGGGCGTCATAAAGGAATAGAAAGCGGACATGTGTGTTATCTCCGTGGAGAGTCAGTTAGTTAGGGGTTGAAACGTTCCAGACTGCGATCCAACGTGGCGCGAGAGAGCTCACCAAAGTGAGTATCTATGAGCTCACCATCGGTGTTGTAATAAAGCGTAGTGGGCATGGCCATCGCACCCACTTCGTGGCCAAGCGCATTGTTCCGATCAAGGTAGACATTATCGAGCGTGAGTGACTCTTGCTGTAAAAAGGCGTTAACGGTGCTGAGGTTCTCACCCTGATTGACGAACACGAAAGTCACATCGTTTCGCTCTTGTTGAGCCTGCTCAAATATGGGCATTTCGCGGCGACACGGCGGGCACCAGCTGGCCCATAGATTGACTACCATGGGACGATCAGCTTCGCTTAGCACAGTGGGAAGTGTCACTTCGTCTTGTTCAAGCGTGGTTAACGGCGTCGGAGGAATGCTAGCACCTTGAGATACCATGAGTGCCAGTATCCCCGCCGTCAGCGACCAGGTCAGCGTCCCGGATATTACGGCTATCCCGAGTGGTCTACGCTCGCGAGGTTGGCGCCATAGCCGCCAGACAAGATAAACCAAGGCGACGACAAGGCCAGCTAGCGGCTCGAAGCCGCGATCGCGTATGTCGAGCCACGACCAGAACGTGTCGTAGCTTTGTCCATATTGAACGATGAAAACGAGTCGCGCCCCGATTACACCCAAGAGCACGGCATTGAAGATGCCATCGCCCACGCTGACCTTTCGACGGCGGCCTATTAAACCTCCGACGATCAGTGCGACAACTATCGAAAGCAATAGCAAAAGTTGCCCCACGCTCAGACCTAACGGGCCGATGGCGAGGCTACGATCCAGAGGACTCATGAACCGCTCCCGGTGGCATTACTACCGGTTTGTTTGGCTTGCTCGAAGCGCTCCAGAAACGCGTCGGCGTCTAGCTCGCCGATAATGCGGGCACTACGTCGCTCGCGCCCATCAGGGCCGAACCACATCAGGGTCGGCGGGCCAATGATGCCGAAGTGCTCCATTATCTCTTTGTCAGATGCGTCGTAGTCGGTCACATCGATACTCAATCGTTGCACATCCTGCAGTTCGGCTTGGACGATTGAGTCAGCGAAAACTTCCTGTTCGATCACCTCGCAGGAGATGCACCAGTCGGCCGTAAATTCGACGAGCGTCATCTGGCCACTACCCCCGGTCTGGTCAATACGGGCATTAAGCGTGGCCAAATCGTCGACTTCATCAAAGGTAAGCGATTGCTCAACACTTGATGCTGGTTCTGCGGTGTTTGTGCTTCCGTTAGTAAGTGTAAAAACCGCTAGCGGACGCCAAGGATCAGAGGCACCGCCGGCAGCGCCGATTAGCAATAACGCGCTCCATATGCCAATGCTCGCTGCACTGGCGGTCAAGACTTGAGGCGTGATGCCACTCTGGTCGTTGTTACGAGCAAGCGCCATGAGGGCTATCGCAAAGCTAAGTGCTAGGGCGCCCCAAAGGCCGAGAACGATGGCATCAGGTATTACGCGAGCCACAAACCAAATCGCCATCCCCAGTAATACAAAGCCGAAAAGCGCTCTGATGCGATTCATCCAGGCACCCGGCTTAGGTAGCAACTGGCTACCCACGGTGCCGATCAGGATGAGTGGTAGGCCCATTCCGAGTCCAAGCGATAACAGGGCTGCGCCGCCCAACCAGGGGTTGCCACTATCGGCAATGAACAGTAGCGCTCCCGCTAGCGGCGCGGTCATGCAGGGACCCACTAGCAGTGCAGAGAGCACGCCCATGATGGCAACCCCTTTTAAACGCCCGCCGCGTTGACGCGACATGCCTGCATCAAGGCGCTGTCGAAGCGCTCTCGGTAGCTCTAATTCGAACAAGCCGAACATGGCTAGGGCGAGAGCGATAAACAGTAGCGAGAACAGGCCGATAAACCAAACGTTCTGAAATAGCATTTGTAGATTGGCGCCTGCCATAGCAGCGGCCACGCCAAGTAGTGCATAAGTGGCCGCCATGGGCAGGACGAAGGCTGTAGACATCACAAAGCCTGCCGCTCGGCGGCTCTCTCCCTCCTCTCGCCGTCCTACAATCAGGCTCGACAGGATCGGTATCATCGGCAATACACAGGGCGTGAATGTGAGTAACAACCCCATGCCGAAAAATGCCGCCAGCGTCCAGAACCAGTTACCTCCGGCCAGTTGCGCCGCCAGTTGCTGATCTTCTGCCATCGTATTGTATGGGTCTGAAGTGGAGCTTGATTCAGATGAGGATTTATTCGTAGCTTCTGGTGGCTCGTCCGTTTTGGATATGTCCTGGTCTGCAGACGCTAAATCAAAGGTCTGTTCCTGAGGTGGATAGCAAAGGCCCGCATCGGCGCAGCCCTGCCAGTGAAGAGTGATCGTCTCAGCGTTGCCAGGCTGAGTAGTCATACTCAAAGAATGACGATAGACCTCAGAGCGACCAAAATACTCGTCCTCAATAGTTTCACCGTCAGGGATATTCAGTGATAGCTCACGCCCTTCAGCTTCGGCAGAAAAAGCATGACGGTAAAGGTAGTAGTCCGGCTCGATTTGCCAATCAATCTCAAGAGATTCGCCATCATGGCTAAGTGTTGGCTTGAAGACTTGCTCTGGAGGAAGAACGCTCTCCTGTTGGCCAAAAAAAGATTGTGCAGTGGCTACTGTGGTAATGCTTAGCAACCCCAGTAATAGCACCCACTGCACCAGCCTAAAGCACATGGCCTCTTGTATCGGCCTGTTCATAGCTCGCATTTCCAGCACTCCTGATTCGATGCTGGATAGGATGGCTTATAGGGATTAACTGAAAATGAAGGTTTTCCTATTTAGTGGCTTGGCTATCGTACGACGGCCCTATCTGACACTCGGGCAGTGACCGACGCCCTGCTTTCAGCGGCTCGGAGCAGGAGCCCATGAAGCCTCTATCCGCCGTCAACTATGTTAGTTCAACACGAAAAAGCGAGGTTACAGGATGGGTACGAGTACGATTTTTTGGTGCTGGCGGCGCTTTTCTGGGGGTTATCTGGCGGGATCGGCGAGATCCTTATAGCCTACAGTTGGGGGCGCGTTCGTGGTTTCCTTCTACCGGGGTGCGATCGGACTGATGTACGTCCTCATCTGGATAATACTGCGTCCACAAAGAAGTGGCCTGACAATTCGCCGGTTATAGTTCTGGTCAGTAATCGCCGGTATCGGCGTAACGGGTAACTTCTCGTTCTTTTTCTTAAGCATTGCGCACTTGTAGCGTTGCTGTTGGGGCTACGTTGATGTACAGCGCTCCAGTCTTCGTATATCTCGTATCCTTAGCTCTAAGGCTCGAAAGTCCACGCCGCTGAAGTGGGCCGTGATTGCAGAAGTGATTCTTGGTGTCGTGTTGCTTACACAGATTTATGACGTCGGTGCGAGTGGCGTTACGGCGGTGTGTGGAGGTGCTGGTCTGCTTGCCGGACTGCCCTACGCAATATTCATTTTCGGCTTCAACTATGCGGCGCCACATGGTAGCCCGCGGGCTATTCTCTCTATAGCGCTTACGGTACTTGCCACTATTCTTATCTGGCCGAGTGATGTTGGCCAGACGGTTACTGTCCTGAGCACGCTGGATTGCCCGCTATTCGCAGTGCTCGGTGTGCTGGGCGCAGGTTTGCCTTTTGTTCTTTATATCTTCGGCTTGAATCATACTGCCCCGGCCGTGGCCTCAGTTATGGCAATGGTCGAACCGGTCACCGCGACGCTGTTCGGGTTCGTGGTGTTAAGCGAACCCCTGGTAGGGCCGCAAATTCTGGGTATAGGATTGATATTAGTCACAGTGACCTCGCTGAGCGTCTTTTTAAGCTCTGGACGGCCACCTTCTGATAGAACCACTAGCTGGAAAGCGTTCTGATCTAGGATCCACCGCTGTGATTACTGCTATCTGTAGGTATTGACAACTTGCGAAGGGTGAACAGAGAAAAGTAACGAGTTATTTCTTGGCTTATTTGATAGTTGCCTAGCTAAATATTACAGAAGGCGCGGGGTAGCCAAACCGCTCAAACTATCCCTTATATCAAAACTTACTAAATTTCCGCTATTGGCCGAGGCTGTGTGAAAACACTCTGACTGTCCTGAAGGAGAAGCTTGTACGTGAAATCTGGAGCAAGCTTGCCATGCAACTACCTCAGAATTTGCGAGAGAGCACCAATATTGATTGATTTTTGACCAGCGCGAGACGCTCCAAACGTTCTCACACAGACTCGGCCGTTTCCTGTCTTAACCAAAAAAAGAAAGCTTGCCCCATTATTGGAACTGCCTCTCTGGGCAGCTCCGATATACCTATAAATACCCCTTCTCCGCAAACGACTTGCACCCGTCACTTCCCACCACTACGTGATCAATTACTCGAATATCCATCAATCCCAGTGCCTCTTTGAGTCGCTCGGTGATTTTCCTATCTGAATCACTAGGTTCGGGGTCACCGCTAGGGTGGTTATGTACCAAAATTACGGCAGCAGCGTTACAAGCAAGTGCTGCCTTCAGTACTTCCCGTGGGTACACGCTCGCCACGTCGATGGTGCCGCGAAACAGCTCCTCGAAACGGATCACCCGGTGCTGGCTATCCAGGAACAGCACGCTAAACACCTCATACTCGTAGTCTTGCAGCAATAATTTCAGGTGCTCAAATGCTTGCGAGGGCTGGGTGATCTTGCGGCCTTTGGCCAGCTTTCGGCGTGCAAAGCACTTGGCCATAGTGATGATGTCGGTTTCGGTCACGGGCGATGTTACATGGTAGGTGCCTGCCACTTCCCCGGCTTTGAGTTTGGCGTGTGTCATGGTTGTCTCCAAAAAAATGCCGGGGTGGTAGCCCCGGCATCTATGTCGTTAGATAGTGTGTTGAATGTTGAGGTATGAGTTCCGTCACGCAGCCATCACTTGTCTGATGCGCCGCTCCATCTCTTCATGGAATGCTTCAACCCGTTCAGCAATGGTGCGAATCATGATGTCGTCGCGGTAGGCTCGCTTGATGAACAGCGGCATCCCCGGCCAATAGCTCACAAAGTCGATCCATTCTCGCTCGCTGACCCATAGCCCACCCTGGCATTGGGGTATGTGCTCATCGGGTATTTCTCCATTCAACAACACCTCGATTTGGAACTTGGGCAGCTTGGTTTTGATTTCTAACAGACCGTTAGCGCCTACCAGGCTGTCTGGCGAGTAACCCACGTCGTGATTAAGGATCAAGCCCACTTCCTGCGGCTGGGGTTCGCCAGTGGCATCGCAGTAAAGCGCACGGGCCACGCCTTCCAGCTCATGGCCACGACGTGTATTCGCGTTACCTTGAAACGGCTCGGCCAGTTCCCCGGTAATCCGCTCGCCGATCAACTGGTGCATGTAGGTAATGGCACCAGCACCCAACCCACCAGGGCCTTTGCCCTTAACCAGCAATGACTTTAGCTCCGACATGGTGACGCGCCCTAAGCGCGCCGCCAACCACTCTGGGGAACCTTGGGGCATATTGAGTATCTGCATGGATGCCTCCTTTACTCAGATAGTGGTGGTACGCCGTTCACTTAACGGCTCGCTTGGAGAGGGATGCCCGGAGCTTGTCGAAGTCGCTATACGGCACTTGCACAGCTGAGCCGTACTTGCCGCTAAACCACTCCTGGGTCGTTGCGGGGCATTGGCTGATCAGTCGCTGGATTTGACCTGCCTGGAACGCGGTAACTGTCTTGATGCCTTTCTGAGTACTGGCGTTACCATTATCGTCTTGGCCGCGTGTGGTGATGTTGAGCAGTGCAGAAAGGACATAGCGCTTGCCGTAGCTGGTAGATGAGCCAAACGCCTGCACGGCATTCTTGTTACCACTTATATCCGCAGGTAACAGCATGCTGGTTTCTTCGCGGTGGCCGTCCTTGTGCATCAGGACGCCGGTGATCTGAATGCCACGTTCCTGCGTCTGGATACGGAAGCTCACCGCAAATCCATGCTTCTGCATGATCGGGCGCACGGTATCGACGATATCCTCCAGGGTGGCATAGAAGCCGTTATTGGTTTGTCCTCGCTCCTCAATGCTGGGCAGTTCGGTCTGCATCGCTGCCATGGCGGCGCTGTAGGCCATCATCGCCTGGCGATCCATGACGCGTTCCTGCATTTGCAGCAGGCGCTCCATCTTGTCGATATCCACGTCAGGGTTGAGCGCAGCCCGCTCAATGACCTGGATAATCGCAGTGCTGTCAGTGGTGGGGTGCGCCTCAACAGACGCAGGCACGCCCACTGATGCGGCGTCATTAACTAAGGTAGGTGATGGGGTCGTGGATGATGGCTGGGTTTTAGGGTGACGCTGTGCCATGGGGCACCTCCAGAAATTGATCAACAGAGAATTAGGGCGAGATGTGTGTCTCTCTCGGTAACGGGTTAGTCAGCCATGTGCTCGGCCAGCGCCTCAGCATCAAGGGGCTCCAAGCGGACTTCTGCCCGGTAGAATTTGCCCTGGGCACAGACCACCGTGTCGGCGTAGTGGGCCTGCTTGGCCAGCAGGGCCTCGGTCAGTCGGGTCAACCCGGTTTCGACGGTGTTGGATACGAAGGTCATGTCGGTACCTCGTCATATTGGTCCCACAGCAAAACGCCCGGCCTTTGAGGGGCCGGGCGTCTGTGCCGTAGGAATAGGGTTCATGGAAATGGAAACAACTTGTTGGGTAAGAGCGTCCAGGACGGTGGGCTATGCAACCAGCGCTAAGGCCGCGTCTAGGGCTTCCTGCTTGAGTTGGGCTCCCTGGCCGAACCACGCCGAGTCCATGCGGGTATCATTACTACGTGCCCGTTTCTCGTGGTCGACATACTCCGTCACGGCGTTGAGCAACCCCCAGGCGGTATCCTTGGCCGTTACTAGGTGCGAGCCCCGTCCTTCGCCGTGATAAAGCTTCTGAACCTTGTTGAGTGCCCGGTAATTGGGCAGCTTGGAAGGGTCGCCCATCGGTTTCTCGGCACCACAAATCACCGACTGCAGGTACTGCTGCGCTTCACGGTGATCGATCCTGCGTTCAGACAGGGCCTTCATGCGGTACATGAAATCGTTCCACTGGGAAACGGAAATCCCCAGCTGCCGCTTCACTGCACGCGGATCGAACTCCGACCGATGCGGCACCTTCACCGCCTGCGAGGTACCTTCCACTGCAATCTGCAGCGTGTTATTGCACACCACCCGCACCGTGGTCGGCGTGGCCATGGTCGCCAGGGTGCCGTCACAGGACGTCGCTAGCAGCAGGTAGTCGTTCACCTCATCCTGGCCTTTCAGCGAGGTACTCAAACCACTGCGTGCCAGGGCCCAGAACTTGCGCCCGCCCTTGAGCACACCGGCGGTTTCCAGCTCATACCCCGCGTACTCGGTCAGGTCACGGTAAAACTCCAGGATCTCTTCCGGCTGCACCACCTTGTAGCGCTGCGATACCACGGAGAGCGGTGCCTTGTTGTCCGAACGGTAGAGCACCTTTTGCTCGGGGAAGGAGTGGATGCTGCCCAGGTGACTTGCGCCTTCGGCGATGAAGCGCACCGGGGCTTCTTCGATATGCCAGTTCATACCGGCTTGTTGTTGCCAAACTTCCAGCGGTTGTTGACGGGTCAGTTGCTGTCCTAGGCCATGCCAAGGGGTATCGCCGACATACGCCATTTGTTCCAGTAAATGAGCCATGTGAAATCTCCTGTGTAAACGTTAGACACGGCATAGCGGCCCGCGCCTGTTGGCAGCGGGTTAGCCGTATAAAAGATCAATACGTGTGGTTAAGCGTCGGAAGGTGGGGCGGTAGGCATATCCGTCACTGGCCGACCGCAGGCCGGACAGTGGGGGCTTTCGCTGGCATCAAGTGGCCACCAACGCTGTGAGGCGAGTAGCCCGCCGATCACCGCACCGGCGGCACTGCCGATGGCGATGCCGGTTCGGCCTTTGATGGCCCCTAATGAGGCACCGAGTTGTGCGCCGGTCTGGCAGGCGTGTTGCCGCGCCTTCCCGAAGGCGGCACGCGAGGATAGCGGTGTAGCACCGCAGTGAGGGCATCGTGTCATCGGTCTCTCCTGTCGATGAGCAAAAAGACATCGATAGCCGAGTGCTATCCCCTCCGTGATATAGATCTGAAATTATTTTTACTGGGGTGCGTCATCCTGTGAACGTGGGTAGCGGGCGTCCAGGCCTGCATTTATAGCATTGATTAAAATGGAATTATTTCTTAGCGCTCAGTAAGGCTCGCAAAACAAGATCGCTCGCTGCCAGCCCTTGTCCTGCATGCCATTGACCCGATGGATATCCTTGATAGCTCATCATCGTTCTGCTCGGTTATAAGTAGTATGCCTTTTGCCTATATTAATAATAATCAATAGAGCATGGGTGATAGCCAGCAGGGTAGCCAAGCAAGGTAAGCGTTAGCCAAGGCAAAGAGAGCCCCCATGGGAGGAGGCCAACAAGCCTCCGACTCATCCCCTCTTATCGATCATCACCCAAAGGCAATCCCTGTCATGGGTATCGCCTACCCAGCGATACCTGATCATGAAAAACGGTAGGTAAGAGGGATGGAGAGGAGCACGGTCGCTCTCAAAGGCGACTGCGATGGGCCAGGGTGATAGACCGACCGTTTCGTATCCGCCAATACCGGCCTGATAGTCCCGCCACCCACGTTGTCACTCGCCCGTTAGGGCATCTCCCGCTAAACGCCTTAAACGACGACCGCGTAGGCGTGCGGTCTCGTATCGGCGTATTGGCCCTCATTCACTTTTTCAATACAACACCGCGTCGACTGGAAGGCACACGCCCCAAGCGCTGTGGGCCTACCTGTGGTCGTGTATCAGGAGATTACGATGATGAACTTCTCTTTTCACAGCATGCGCCACGGTCGTAAATGCCATCCGGATAACCTTAAGCTGCGTCTCTGGTGGGAAGCCAACTGGCGCGATTTGCCGGTGAATACCGCTCACGGGCCTCTCATCGAAAATTATTTAGACAAGGCCTTCACCGTGATGAACCTTGCGCTAGACGCTCACAGTAAGCTGCTGGCTGTGCCTGTGCTCCTGCGTTACCCCAAGGCCATGTCGGCCGGTCAGTTACTGATTCACAACCGCGCGATTAGCCGATTCGTGAAGTTTTTAAACTGGGAGCTGGGACTGATAGAACTCTCTCACAATCCCGATATGCGCTATATCTGGTGCCGAGAACAGGACACCAGCGATAAGCCTCATTACCACATGGTGCTGTTTTTCAATGGTAATGCACTCCGACACTTGGGGGCGTTGAGCGCTTACATGGACGGGAGTGACGAGGCGTATAGCGGGGATTGCCTCTATCACCGTCTGGCGCGTGCCTGGGCGTGGGCCATTGGCTGGCCGCTGGAAGACATGAAAGGCCTGGTCAATATCACCACCAACAGCATGACAAAAGACGTTTGCCTGTTTCGCCTACACAGTCAGCAAAAAGCGATGATCAGAGAGTTTTTCTTCGCCATCAGCTATCTCTGCAAGGCCTACTCCAAGCCGATTGGGCAAGGTGTACATTGTTTTGATGGGAGCCAACGGTAAAACACGAGGTAATCGCGCTCGATATACTCGCCTGTGAGCGCTTTATCGTATTCGCCCTTTAACCCAATCCTTCCTTTCGTATCGATGCTCAGGACGCATGTGGTGCGGAGCTGGGCGAGGGCCATCGGGTGGCCACTGGAAGACATGAAGCGCCTAGTGCATGTATGCGAGAACAAACTAACGAAGAAACCGGAGACCTACTGCCTGTGTCAAGACGATCCTTCAACTTTCGCCGAGGTGTTCTACGCGGCAAGTTATCTGTGCAAATCGTACTCCAAGCCTATCGGTCAGGTCGGTCTTTCCTTCGGTAGCAGCCGGTTATAGCACTCGCCATGAAGGTGCCTGATGTACGCACTTGTCAGGCATTGCAGTTGCTTACCTATAAAGCTCCCTTTCGATCGACGCGCAGCGCGCCTTGCTGCATGTTTTGGAGTAACCGAAGGCGAGTAATTATCACGAGGAAAAGCCGAGACCCAACCATGCCAAGTCAGTGAATATATATAAGCATCGCTAATAATCAGGCTATTTGTGCTAGTATTAGCACAAATAGCACAGATAAAGGCTTATCAATGCATGAAGATCATTACCCTGACTTCCTTTCGCCGTCAAACTTAAACACCGGGGATGGGGAATGGCCTGCCTACGATGAGCATTCGCGGTTTGAATCTGCCAGCCAAGAGGTCGCACAGCATGTCGAAGTAGCCCCCGAAATGGCCCGCACAGCTGCCTTATCTGCCATGGCATTAGCCTGCCAAGGGATGGTTGATGTCGCTTTTCCTAACGGCAACGTAGTCCCGACATCGCTCCATCTATTGACCATTGCGGAAACCGGTGAAAGAAAAACAACGCTAGAAAATTGGTTTTTTAACCCAATCAAACGCTTCCAGAAAGACAAAAAGACGGAAAGCGAACACGCGCAACAAGCATATCAACGGCAACTGAAAAACTGGCAGACCGGCGAGAAAATTCTGAACAAAGAGTGGGCAAAGGCTTTTGAGAACGAAGAACCTGCCGAAGAAATAGAGCAACGACAGGTCAAACACGATGCATGCAAGCCTCAACCTCCACGCACCTACCAGCTCATTTACGAAAATATCACCCCTATAGCACTGGCCTATGGCCTTTACGAGAACCTGCCCATTGCATGCCTCGTATCTAGCGAAGCAGGCAATATACTGGAAGGCAAGGCCATGGAAGACTTGCCCATGCTCAATTCCATATGGAGCGGATCCTCCCTTGATGTCACCCGTCGCGCATCGCCTAGCTTCACGCTCAATGATCCTCGTTTGACCATGGCCCTCATGGCACAGCCCAAGGTGATTGATCGCTTTTTAGAAAAGCGCGGTGAGGAAGCAATGGACAATGGTTTTCTATCACGACTTTTGGTAATTAAACCCATGTCCATGATCGGAAAACGAGAAGGAAAGGGCCGTGCTGTCGACTCGGCCACTATGGATAGATTCAACCAGCGTGTGACGACGCTACTCGAAACATCAATGGATATCTTGGCACATGAGGATCGGCAACGCCGGGTATTGGCATTCACGCCATCGGCTAAAGAACATTGGCGAAAGATAAACAAGACAATAGAGCAGGCACAAGCGGAGCACGGCAAGTATTTCCATACACGCGGCCATGGCTCCAAGCTTATGGATAATATCACGCGAGTGGCCGCGATCATCCACACGTTTGAAGGGTATGAGGGAGACATTGATACTCCACTACTGGAATACGCGAGGCAGCTTTGCAACGGCTACTCCAACCACTTCATTCAATACATGGCGGGCAATCCGGAAATCGTAACACTCACCAACCAGTTGGTCAGGGATATTCGCCGCTTAGGGGCAGGCCAACAAGAGGGTACATATCACTTCAAGAAAGTAATGATTAGCCAACGTGGGGGCGGTCGACATATTCGCAAACCCAAGAACCTAAATGCAGCAATCAAACTATTGACCCAGCTAGGACACTTAGAAGAAAAAAGTCCTGGAAATTTTCGATTCTCAGAAACGATTATAGGAAATACAAAGCTCCACTTCAAAAACGGTGTCGACTACTATGTGGACGAAATACTGAAATACGAAGAGCAAGAG
>LGOV01000311.1_pt2 | contig 16382 bp, 16 predicted proteins | sample 469881 | NCBI WGS metagenome assembly LGOV01 (sample SAMN03857199, study PRJNA290197) | marine sediment metagenome | biome: marine cold seep biome; feature: cold seep; material: marine sediment; isolation source: sample #5579, elevator 3A push core 41 containing 12 cm of sediment... ...
GCATTACAATCAAACGAAGAATTACTTTGTAAAAAAGAAATTTACACAAACGGAAGCGAAGTCAAAAAAATAAACATTAAGAATAGCAATTTAGAAAAAACTATAAACGAGTTATACGAAGAACTTAGTGAATTAGAAATATTTCTAGAAAATTTATAATTAAAAAGGAGAAAAAATGAAAAAAACAACACATGAAATTGTACAAGAAATCATTAATTTACAACTAGGAAGAGAGGCAGATACTGAAATTTCACTTACTTCAAATTTAGCTGATGACTTAAATGCCGATTCATTAGACGCTGTAGAAATTATTATGGAAGTTGAAGATGCTTTTGAAATTGAAATCCCTGATGAAATCGCAGAAAAAATTGAAACACTAGAGGATATCTTAGAACATTTAGATGAAATTTTATAAAAAACCATATAAAAAAAGGAAGATTTCTAAATTTAGAATCTTCCTTTTTTACATTTTTCAATCAATTTCTAAATTTGGAATTGCAATAGTTTCTTCACTTCCAAACATTTTCTTTTCATATCTATATGCTCCAGCACATCCTATCATAGCCGCATTATCAGTACATAAGATCTTCGAAGGATAATAAATTTCAATTTCTTCTTCTTTCCCCATCTTATCAAGAGCTTCTCTTAGACCATTATTAGCAGCAACTCCTCCAGCTAACACAACCTTTGTCATATTATAACTTTTACAAACCGCTTTTGTATTATTAATAAGAACATCTACAACTGCCGCTTGAAAACTTGCTGCAACATCTTTATTATTAATTTCTTCTTTTCTTTGTTGTTTCATATTAATGTAATTAAGCACAGATGTTTTTAATCCACTAAAACTAAAATCATAATTATTTAGATTAGAACGCGGAAATTCAATAGCGTTCGGATTACCTTCTTTTGCAAGCTTATCAATAATCGGTCCGCCTGGATAACCCAGCCCTAATTTTCTAGCAACTTTATCAAAACTTTCACCAGCTGCATCATCACGAGTTCTTCCAATAACGTTAAACTCACCATAATCTTTAACCTCAACTAAATGGGTATGCCCTCCTGAAACAACGAGCGCTAAAAAAGGCGGTTCTAATTCTTTATGTTCAATGAAATTAGCATAAATATGACCTTCAATATGATTAACTGGCACTAAAGGAATATTAAGTGCAAAGCTTAATGCCTTAGCATATGAAAGTCCCACCAACAATGCTCCTACCAAACCTGGTCCATTAGTTACTGAAATATAATCAATATCCGATAACGATAATTTAGCTTCGGCTAAAGCCTGATCAACTATTTGAGAAATTTTCTCCACATGATTTCTTGAAGCTACTTCCGGAACAACTCCACCAAATTTTTTATGAATATCAATTTGTGAATATATAATATTCGTTATTACTTCTCTTTTATTTTTTATTATGGCCACTGAAGTTTCATCACAACTTGTTTCAATAGCTAAACTTATTAAACTCATTCAATCACCCTTCTAACCCAAATCCATAAGCGTTGGTACTATAATTAAAAGCAAATATATTGTAGACGGAACTAAAACTGCAATCGTTGCTTTTGCAACTGATAATTTATGAATTGTTTTTACTCCAATTACCGTTACAACCAAATATATTACCGTAAATACATCAAAGTACGAAAGAAAAATATTCATAAAACTATTTATTTCTAAAGTTTTAAAAAATATTGCAGGTGATAACGTTATATATATATTTCCAGTAATAACTTTAAGTACCGCTAAAATAACTTGCCCCAACATTACAATAAAATACGAATAAATAAATACACTTACCGTTTCTTTTAATTTTCCTTTCCCATTATTTATTAATGCAACTCCATATACTAGCATTCCCTTAATCATTGGAACTATCACAATCATAAAACTACCTGCAAACAACCCACTATATAACGCTTTATTAACTAAAGCATCAGTAATTTTAAAAGAGGGATTCATTGACTGAGCAACTTTCAATTGCTCAATAATTGCCTCTTTTATTATACTTAATTGCATTATATAAGTAACAATAAATATTGCCATAATTATTAAAGACGGTTTTAATATATCCGGTTTTTTATTAATATCTTTAAAAACAACCTCTGGATTAGTAAAAATTCCCGTTATTCTCTCTATTACACTTAATTTTCTCTCATTGCTTTCTTCAAAATTACTATCCATAACTCCTCCTATTCATATCTCAACGCATCAATCGGATCAAGTTTTGCTGCTTTATTTGCTGGATATAATCCAGCAATAATACCAACAATTGTTGAAAATAATGTAGCTATAATAATTATCAGAATACCTGTAGTTGCAGGAATTTTCATGAAATGCGATACTATTTTAGATAACATAATTCCTAAAACTGTACCAATAATTCCACCAATTCCTGAAATTACAATAGCTTCTATTAAAAACTGCACTAAAATATCTTTTCTTGTAGCACCAATAGCTTTACGAATACCAATTTCTCTAGTTCTTTCAGTAACCGATACTAACATAATATTCATAATCCCAATACCACCAACAAATAATGATATTGCCGCTATTGCTCCTACTACTGAAGTCACTATTTTCACAATTCCATTAACAATTTCTAATTGTCCTTCTGCAGATTGTCCAGCAAATTTTTCTTGCCCTACATTCTTATGACGCCTTTCTAAAACACTAATCATCTGCTCAATTATTTCATTAGCATCAACATCATTACTTAAAGTAAAATTCATATAATAAATTTGATTTGATAAATCAAGAAGCCTAGCAGCTGTTGTCATTGGAATATAAACGATTTGCGTTTCTTCTCCCATAGTAGGCAATAGTGATTTAGCAGGTTCAAATAATCCGACTATAATAAAAGTGTCACTTCCATTATTTCTACTAATATTAAGTTTTTCACCTAATACATCTTCTTTCCCAAATTGCTCTAAAGCCAATTTTTTATCAATAACTGCTACATTTTTCCTAGAATTAATATCTTGTTCAGTAAGAAACCTTCCCTTGACTAAAGTGAAATTCATTATTTCATTATACTCCTCAGAAACGCCTTGAACATCTAATTTAACACTTTCCTTAACATCCTCAATTTTATAAGTTGTCCCCGAATAATTAATCATTACTGATTTAGCATTAATATATTTTTCAAAAACACGTCCTAATTCATCATAATCATCTAAAGTCACTAAATCTTCATTATATAATTCTTCAGAAAAACTATTAAAAATATATATTGAACTAGCACCATAATTATCGAATTCAGAGTTAACTGCGCCTTTCATTCCATTCCCTAATGCAACCACAGTTATAACAGATGAAATACCTATAATAATACCAAGCATAGTTAGAATTGAACGCATTTTATTAATCCAAAGTGCTTTTAATGCAATTTTTATACTTTCTATAAAATTCATTTTCACTCCTAAAATTCTAAAATTTAATCACTTCATCTTTAATGATCTTACCATCTCTAAAAGTAATTTGTCTATTTGTCATTGCCGCAATATCAAGTTCATGAGTTACAATAATTACCGTAACACCTTCATCATTCAATTTTTTAAAAATCTTCATAATTTCAACAGTTGTTTCTGAATCAAGATTCCCAGTTGGCTCATCTGCAAGTAATATTGAAGGACTGTTAATTAACGCTCTAGCAATAGCAACTCTTTGTTTTTGCCCACCTGATAATTGATTAGGTTTATGATGCATTCTATCATCTAATCCAACTCTTTCAAGTGATTCTATAACTCTTTTTTTTCTTTCACTTAATTTAACTCTAGAATAAATTAACGGCAACTCAACGTTATGAAATGCTGTAACTCTTGGAACTAAATTAAATGTTTGAAAAACAAAACCAATATTCTCACTTCTCATTTTTGCTAATTCATCTTCATCTAAATTTTCAATATAATTATCAGACAACTTATACGTTCCCTTAGTAGGTTTATCTAAACATCCTAAAATATTCATCATAGTAGACTTTCCTGAACCCGAAGCTCCAATAATCGAAATAAATTCACCCTTATTTATTTCTAAATCAATTCCTTGTAATGCTTCAACTTTTACTTCTCCAGTATCATATATTTTCCAAATTTTTTCTAATTTTATCATCTAATACTCCAAAATCTATAATTCATCACTTAAAGATTCTACAATACTTCCATCTTTAAGATCTTTAGGCGGATTCACAATTACAATATCATCTGTTTTCAATTCACCTGTAATTATCTCTACTAATAACGCCCCATTTATACCCTTTTCAATATATAATTTTTTAGCTTTTCCATCTTCTAATTTAAATATATAATTTTTATTATTATCATCTTTTAATATTGATTCATATGGAACAACCATTGCGTTTTCACTAGAGCTTGTTGTTATCTCAACATTAACAGAATAATTTGGCTTATAAAAGTTTTCTGATTTTATTTCTATTTCGATTGGAACAACTGATGCTTGTGTTGATTCTAATGCTATTGGTGAAATTTTACTAACAACACCTTTAAACTCTTCTTCATCACCATTTCTTGATATTAAAACATCCTGTCCATACTCAATGTCATTAATATCATATTGACTAATCTCTGTTTTTACAATTAAACTATCAATTGTTTCAACAGTAAAACTAGTATTATTTTCAATAATATAATCGCTTTTTTCTACCATTTTTCTTGTTATTGTTCCATTCATCGATGCAACTAATTTTGTGTTTTTTAAATCATTCTCTAATTCTTGTAAAATATTATTAGACTCTTCTAATTGTAATTTCAAAATCTCTAAATCGATTCCATTACCATATCCTTCATATTTCTTTTTAATTGAAATAAACTCATTTTCTTGAATTTTTAAAACAGTTTCAAAATCACCTAATTGATTCTCACTAATAACCCCTTCATTAAACAATTCTAAATTATCATTATAATTCTTTTTTGCGACTTCATAATTAATCTCAGAATTTTTATATGCAGTTTCATAATTTATTTCACCTGATAATCTTAACTTATCAATATTCTTTTGATTTATTAATACATTCATCTCAGCGCTTCTTATTCTCTTCAGTAAATCTTCAGTATCTAAATCAGCAATAATATCACCTTTTTTTACATAATCGCCTTCATCATAAAAAATATTTTCAACTTTTCCTGAAATTGCAAAACTTAAATTTCTATGTTTACTTGAAGCAACTTTTCCTGAAGTAAATACAGTTGATGATATATTTTCACTTTTAACACCAGCAGTTTTCAAATAAAATTTCTCACTCTTTTTCTCATTAGAACTACTAATACCAACATAAACAATAAATATTATTAAAACTAAAACACTAGTAAAAACTAGAAGTCTTTTTTTATTGATTTTCATTTTTCTTTTTTTCTGCATACATTTCTCCTTCTAATAATAATACCATTCTTACTCCATCTTCTACTTTATAATAATCTTTTAAAATGTTTGTTTTTTTAAAGTACATAGTACTATATAAATTAATCGCATTAATATTTGAAATTCTAACTTCTAACGACACTATTTTAACATTTGCTTTATACGCTTCTTCTATAATTTTCTTTATTAATTTTCTAGCAATTCCCCTTTTTCTAAATAATGGATCAACTGCAAGATTTGAAATATGTATTTCGTTATCTAATAACCATATACCAATATAAGCAACGATACTATTTTCAATTTTATAAATGAAATAAGTCGCCTTAGTATTAATAATTAATTCATAAATGAAATCATCTATTGTCCATTTTGACACAAAACTAATTTTTTCAATTCGCATAACTTCTTTTAAATCAAAAATGTTCATTTCCCGAATGTTTTCATCCATAAACATCTATCCTTTTTTCTTTAATGTCATTTCCGCTTGGGATTTTCTAAGATAATTTGCTTTAACATCATCATATCTCTTATATTGATCTATAGGCATTTTATATGCAATACTACATAAAGTTTTTGCTATTGGAAAATTATCATTATCACTTGCGATTTGTATATTTTCATTTTTATTATCTAAAATATAACTAATATTTTCAGTAACTCCACTTCCAACAAGCAAAACCTCACCTTGTAAATTATTTATTTCTTCTAAATAATCATCAATTATAACCATTAAAGGCTCAGATGAACTTATAATAGTATTATTTTCTATTGTATAATTTTTAACAAACACATTCTTTCTTCTAGCATCAATTATTGAAACAATATGAGAAACATCTTTTATATTATTTACAGCTAGTGAATCTAAAGTAGAAATAGTAACTATTGGTATTTCGCTCATATGCGCTAAAGCTTTTGCAGTAGTAAGTCCAATTCTTATCCCTGTAAATGAACCAGGTCCATTTGAAACAGCAATAAGATCAATATCATTTATATTCATATTTAAACTGCTAAATAAATTTTTTATTATTGGCATCAATTTTTGTGAATGCTTTTTAGGATGATTTATTGTAGTTTCACCTAATAAAATATTATTATTCGTAATCGCAACACTTGCGACAATAGAAGATGTCTCTATCCCTAAAATTTTCATATTTCTCCCCTTATTTTTTCAAAATCAAGTTTTTCATCTAATCCAATAATATTAAAAACTCTTTCATTATAATTACTTCCAAGTGCTATATCAATCCATATACTACCCTCTGGAATTAATTCTTCAATTTTTAAAGCCCATTCAATAATAGTTATACTCTCATTATTAAAATACTCTTCATAACCAATTTCATAAAGCTCTTCTATAGAAAAAATTCTATATACATCAAAGTGATTAATTTTAACGTCTCCATCATATTCATTAACTATACTATAACTAGGAGAATTAACATATCCCTTTACACCTAAGCTTAAACATAAATATTTAGTAAATGTAGTTTTACCTGCCCCTAAGTCTCCGTCTAAACAAATTATATCGCCAATATTAATTATCTTTGAAATCTCAATCGCTAATTTTTTTGTATCATCTTCATTTTTACATATCACTTTCATTTCACACCTCTAAGTACTATTTAGTTATCTATCGATTTTCTTAATGCTATAGTAGCTACTTTCAATTGAATTTCGCTAGGTCTAGACGTAAGTACATATTTTTGAAATATTCCGCTTAAAAAAAATACAAACTTAAAATATCTATTTTTACTAATAAATATTTCATATCCAACCATATATGAAACTAATAAATTCAAATCGCTATATGGCGTTATAAAATTTAAAATATAGAATAATATAAATATTATTAATATTAAGACACTTCCACAAGAATTTGAAACTCTTGAAATGTTTTCTAAATTATTAAATTCTAAATCTTTATATTCATTATAGTAATTTATTACCATATGTTCCGCTCCATGATAATTAGAAATACTACTAATTTTTATTACTAATGATACTAATAAAACAATAATCAGATAACTTAGATTTTCATTTTCAAGCAAGCTATCTACACTATTGACTATATCGTTATCCAAAGTGAATATTAAAATAATTAATACCGTATATATCATTATCACTTTCAACATCATTTGTTTATTTTTCTTAATTAAATTATATAGAAGAACAAAACTTCTAATAAACAAAATTTTATTAATAAAGTTAATAAATTTACTCATTTTAGTATTACTTTTAACATATTTACCACTTCTAATTACATATTGTTTTTTCTTTTTATCATAACCTACTCTTGCAAACCCAACATTACTATAAATACTTACACCATTAAAATGTGCTTTCCCGCCTTGTATAAAAATATTCTTCATATACTAAAACTCTTTCTCTATCCATTTCAAACTTTTAACTTTATTAAGAACTTTTTTTAAATTTAAATCAGGATGTATTGTTTCATTATCTGATATTGTAATAAATGCCATTGCCGAAGAAATCTTTGCAATCTCATCTATACCTAAATTGTTAACATAACCATAACCTATTCCAGCAACAAATGAATCCCCAGCACCAGTAACATTTTTAACTACTGGATCTAACGCTCTTATTAACCCTTGTTTATTTTCATTAGAATAAAAAACTCCATCTTTATCTAGTGAAATAAATAAATTCTTAACACCTAATTTATGAATTATTTCAGCAGATTTAATAAGATCTGATTCATCATTAATCTTAATCCCTGAAATCACTTCAGCTTCTAATTTATTTGGTTTTACTGTATGAAATTTGCCAATCAAAGATATAATTTCCTTTGTTTTAGTTGCTGAAATCGGATCAAGAATAAATTTAGCATTTTCACCAAATTCATCTAACAAATATTTTAAATTTTTAGGGTTATCTGCATCCACAAATACATAACTTGCATTTTTTATAATATCTTCTTTAGTTTTAATAAAATCAATATCAAGTTTATTTATACTCGTCATATCATTAATGCCTGAAACCATTTCACCAAATTCATCTAAAACAGCTAAATATGTTGGTGTTCTACCACCATCTAATACTAAAGAATCAGACATATCATAACCAATGAATTTCGAATTATTAATAATCTCTTTTCCGCTATCATCATCACCTAAAACAGATATAAATTTAGTGTTCACTTCCATTCTTGCTAAGTTTTCTGCAATATTTCTACAAACTCCACCAAATGATATTTTTATTTTTCCGGGTATTGAGTCAAAAGAAGTATATTTATTATCACAAAATCCAAAAATATCTACTACAGATGCTCCTAACACTAAAATATAATCTTCATTTTTCAATTTAACCACCTATTTTTTTCATACTAAGACCAATACGTTGTCTATCAATATTAATGTCAATTATCCTAACATCAACAATATCTCCAACTTTAACAATATCCATTGGTCTTTTAACAAATTTATCACTTAATTGAGATATGTGTACTAAACCATCTTGTTTTATTCCAATATCTACGAAACATCCAAAATCGACTACGTTTCTAACAGTACCTTTTAAAACCATATCTATTTTTAAATCTTCCATTTTTAAAACACCACTTTTAAAAATCGGCTTAGGCATTTCATCTCTTGGATCTCTTCCTGGTTTAATTAACTCTTTAACAATATCTTTCAATGTTGGTTCACCAATATCTAATTTGCTTGATATTTCTGCAAACCCACCCATTTCAGCAATTTTATTACTAACATCTCTTATTTCTCCATTTTTTACATCAATCTCTTTATAATCTAAACTTTTTAATAACTTTTTAGTTACATTATAGCTCTCTGGATGAACACCAGTATTATCAAAAATATTTTTACCATTTCTTATTCTTAAAAATCCTGCACATTGTTCAAACGCTTTTGGTCCTAACCTTTTAACTTTACTTAATTCTTTCCTACTAATGAATTTACCGTTTTCTTCTCTATACTCAACAATATTTTTACTTATTTGCTTCGATATACCCGAAATGTAACTTAATAATGTCGCAGAAGCTGTATTTAAATCTACACCTACACCATTTACACAATCTTCTACTACTCCAGTTAAAGCATAATCTAATTTTGTTTTATTTAAGTCATGTTGATACTGTCCAACACCTATACTCATTGTATCAATTTTAACTAATTCTGCTAAAGGATCTTGCAATCTTCTACCAATAGAAATCGCACCTCTAATAGATACATTAATATCAGGAAATTCTTCAGTACCTAATTTAGAAGCAGAATAAACTGAAGCTCCATCTTCACTAACAATTGTATAATAAACATCTTCTTCAATTTCTGAAAGAACTTCAGATACAATTAAAGATGTTTCTCTAGATGCCGTACCATTTCCAATTGACAAAATATTTATTTTATACTTTTTAATTAACTCTTTTAATACTTTCTTTGATTCTTCTACCTTATGTTGTGGTGCATTTGGATAAATTGTTGCATAGTCTAATAATTTACCAAATCTATCTAAAACCGCTAATTTACATCCTGTTCTAAAACTTGGATCAACTGCTAAAACATTTACTCCTTCAATAGGCGGAATCATTAATAATGATTTAGTATTTTTAGAAAAGACTTCAATAGCTTCTTCTTGAGCTACTTCAGTCAACATTGATCTAATTTCTCTTTCAATAGAAGGATAAATTAATCTTTTAAAACTATCATGAATAGTATCAACTATACTATCATAAAAAATTGATGCTCTATTTGTAATTACTTGTTTATTCAAATAATTTATTATTACATCTTCTTGAATTAAAATATTAACCTTCAATATTTTTTCGTTTTCTCCACGATTAATAGCAAGAACTCGATGATTAGCAACAGTTTTAACTTTTTCTTGATAATCATAGTACATATTGAAAACTTCTTTTTCATCCTTCTCTTTATCTTTAACTTTAATTTTTATCATGCCATTACTCTTAACATAATTTCTAATATACTCACGATATTTAGAATTATCAGATATCATTTCCGCAATAATGTCTTTAGCACCATTAATTGCATCCTCAATTGTTTCAATACCTTTTTCTATATTTATAAATTCATTTGCATATTCTTCAATTGTTTTCTCCGTATTTTTTTGAGAAATAATAATTTGACTTAAAGGTTCAAGACCTTTTTCTTTTGCTTTAGTCGCCCTAGTACTACGCTTTTGTTTATAAGGTCTATATAAATCTTCAACTTTTTGAATCATTTCTGCATTAAGTATTTCCATTTTTAACTCATCAGTTAATTTTCCTTGCTTATCAATTATATTAATTACATCTTCTTTCTTCTCTTTTAAATTTCTCAAATATAATAAGCGCTTATCAAGATTTCTTAATATTTCATCATCTAATCCACCTGTCATTTCTTTTCTATATCGCGCAATAAACGGAATTGTATTTCCTTCATCAATTAATTCAATCGTTTTTTTTACTTGTACTTCTTTTACTTTTAACTCAGCTGCTAATTGTTTAATTATTCTATCCATATATCCCCTTTCATTAAAAAATCTAAATATCTTTAGATTTTTTTAAATATTCATTAATAAAACCATCAATATAACCATTCATAACTCTATTAACGTCACCGACTTCGTAATTCGTTCTATGATCTTTAACCATACTATATGGATGAAATACATAAGACCTAATTTGGCTTCCCCATGTTATCTGAGAATGATCACCCATTAAATCCCCAATTTCTGCTTTTTTCTCTTCTTCTTTTAATTGAATTAATTTAGACATCAACATTTTCATAGCTGTTTTTTTATTACTTAATTGCGACCTTTGATTTTGACATTGAACCACAATGTTTGTTGGCAAATGAGTAATCCTTACCGCAGAATCAGTTTTATTAATATGTTGCCCACCCGCTCCAGATGCACGATAAGTATCAATTCGTAAATTTGAATCCTCTATTTCCACTTCAATTGTATCATCTAATTCTGGCATTACATCAACAGATGCAAATGAAGTATGTCTTTTGCCTGCCGTATCAAAAGGTGAAATTCTTACAAGTCTATGAACTCCTTTTTCTGATTTCAAATAACCTGTAGCATACTCACCAACTATCTTTATCGTCACACTTTTAATGCCACCCTTTTTATCAGATAAAATATCTAAAACTTCAACTTCATACCCTTGGCTCTCAGCCCATTTAGTATACATCCTAAGAAGCATTTCAGCCCAATCTTGTGCATCAAGTCCACCACTACCTGAATTAATAGATAAAATTGCATTTAGATGATCAAATTCACCATCTAACATAGTACTAAGTTTCACATTTTCAATAGTTTCTTTTAATCTATTAAATTGTTCAAAAATTTCAACAAATAACTCCGCATCATTTTCTTCAATAGCAATACTACTTAAAACTCTTATATCTTCAAATTCAGTTTCTATATCTTTTATTTTTTTTATTTTTTTTTCAATTAATTTTGCTTTTTTTACTATTATTTGAGCTTTTTCTGAATCATTCCAAAACCCTTCTTTTGTCATTTCTTTTTCTAATATGCCATATTCATCTATTAAAGATGACAAGTCAAAGCGAACTCCTAATATCTTCAAAAGTATTTTCAATATCATTAAGTTCATGTAGCATTTTCTTTAATTTATCAATCATTTTCTTTCACTCCACAACAATTTTTATACTTTTTACCACTACCACATGGGCAAGGATCATTTCTTCTTATCTTCTTATCATCTCTTACAAAAGTATTTTGCTTAGTCTTAGATTTATTAGAACGATTATTAGTTGCACTTTGAGCATCTCCTTTAATCGAATTAGAAATTACTGCAACTTTTTCTCTTTTAGTATTTGTTTCTATTGATGCCCCAAAAAGATACTTAACAGTATCATCTTGTATATTATTAATCATTTCACCAAACATATCAAAGCCCTCTTTTTTATAAGCTACAACAGGATCTTGTTGCCCAATAGCTCTCAATCCTATTCCTTGTTTTAACTGAGACATAGCATCAATATGATCAATCCACTTATTATCTACAACTCTTAATAAAATAAATCTTTCTAAATCTCTCATTCGTTCAGAAGTAAATTCTTCTTCTTTTTTATTATAAGTTTCCATTGCATTATGAACAATAACTTCTCTCAATTCATCTCGCGTTAAATCAAGATTGTCTTTATCAATAATACCTTTTGGTAAAAATATTGAATGCAAATGCGATTCTAATAAATCTAATTTCCATTCTTCAGGATATTCAGAACCACTTGTATAAAGTGAAATAGATTCATCAATTATTTTTTCAATCATCTTAGTTATATTAGATTTTAAATCGTCACCTTCTAAAACTTTATGTCTTTCAGTATATATAATTTCTCTTTGCCTGTTAATAACATCATCATATTGCAATACATGCTTTCTTACGCCAAAGTTTCTTCCTTCAACTTTCTTTTGCGCCTTTTCAATGGAATTTGATAAAATTGAAGCTTCAACAGGAGTATTTTCATCCATTCCTAGATTTTTAACCATTTCTCTAATTTTATCACTAACAAATAATCTTAATAAATCATCTTCAAATGAAATAAAGAATTGTGATGAACCAATGTCACCTTGACGTCCTGATCTTCCTCTTAATTGATTATCAATTCGTCTTGATTCATGCCTCTCTGTTCCAATAATATGAAGTCCGCCAGCCTCAATCACTTTCTCTTTTTCCTCTAAAAATTCTTTTTCAAGTTCATCAAAATATTGATGATAAACTTTTTTTGCATTTTTAACTTCATCGTTATGATAATCTAACTTACTTGTAGACTTCTCTATCATTTCATCATCAAAACCATCTTTTTTCATTGCTTTTTTAGCTACAAATTCAGAGTTACCACCAAGTACAATATCAGTTCCACGACCAGCCATATTCGTAGCGATTGTTACAGCATTATATCTTCCAGCTTGCGCCACTATCTCAGCTTCTTTATGATGATACTTAGCATTTAACACTTCATGAGTAATTCCCTGTTTTTTTAACAATTTAGAAATATACTCTGAATTTTCTATAGAAATTGTTCCTACTAAAACAGGCTGACCTTTTTCATGCACTCTTTTTATATCTTCAATAATTGCATCAAACTTACCTTTTAGTGTTCTATAAATTACATCTTCTTTATCCAGTCTTATAACCGGTTTATTAGTTGGAATTGTAAGTACATCCATCCCATAAATATGCTTAAATTCATCTTCCTCAGTCTTAGCCGTTCCAGTCATTCCAGATAATTTTTTATACATTCTAAAGAAATTTTGTACCGTTATTGTAGCTAAAGTTTGACTTTCTTTTTTTATTGATTGACCTTCTTTAGCCTCTATTGCTTGATGCAATCCATTTGAGTATCGCCTTCCAGACATTAATCTACCGGTAAATTCATCAACTATCAGAATTTCTCCATCTCTTACTACATAATCAACATCTTTTTTCATTAAAGTTCTAGCTCTAAGAGCCTGATTAATATGATGATTTATTTCCATATTTTCAGGAGAACTTAAATTCTTTACATTAAAAAATCTTTCAGCTTTACCTAGTCCAGATTCATCAGTCAGTAAAACTATTTTCTCTTTTTCCTCAATCGTATAGTCCAAATCTTTAGTTAACGTTGCAATAAATGAATCAGCTTTTGAATAAAGTCCAGTCGATTTTGTACCCGCTCCTGAAATAATCAGAGGCGTTCTAGCTTCGTCAATTAAAGTCGAATCTACCTCATCAATTATTGCATAATTAAACCCTCGTTGAACTTTATTTTCTTTTCTAACAACCATGTTATCACGTATATAATCAAATCCAAATTCATTATTTGTTCCATAAGTAATATCTGCAAGATATGCTTTCTTTCTTTTATCATTTTCCATACCACTAATTATACATCCAACTTCTAAACCTAAAAATTCATAAACTTTACCCATCCAAGCTCTATCTCTTAATGCAAGATAATCATTAACAGTAACTACATGAACACCTTTACCTTCTAAAGCATTCAAATAGACAGGAAGTGTTGCAACCAAGGTTTTTCCTTCACCTGTTCTCATCTCAGTAATTCGCCCTTGATGAAGTACTATTCCACCAATTAATTGTACTTTATAATGTCTCATATTTAGAGTTCGAACAGCTGCTTCTCTAACAACTGCAAAAGATTCCACCAAAATATCATCTAAAGTTTCACCATTCTCTAGTCTACTTTTAAATTCATTAGTTTTATTTCTAAGTTCCTCATCACTTAACGCACTAATCTCATTCTCTAAATTCTCAATTTTATCTGCAATTTTTTCAATCTTAGCAATCTCTCTACCATTATATGTTCCAAAAATCGAACCAAGTATTCCAATAATTTTACTCATTTTTCATCCTTTCTATTAATGTTAAAAATGCTAGAATTTTTCTAGCATCATATATTATTTATAAGTAAACCTTAACATCCTTCCACTTCCTCTAAAGTAAGTTCTTTTCATTTCTAAAGCTACTAATACTATCAATCCCGCCATTATTAAAATATCTCCTACACTAAGTACTTTATAAAAAGGATAAATTTCTGGAAAAACAAAAATTTTACCAAAATAACATTTCCAATTAGAGATATTATCAATCAATTCATAATTTAGCACATTATTACTACTAATTAAACGATTTAAATTTTCAGAAACTCCATATTTAAGAATCGGCATTTTAAATCCATTAATTATAAATCCAAATACATTAAAAATACCACCAACTAAAATAATAAATGCACCCTTAATCTCAATATTAATCAAAACTGTAAATAGTATAATTAAATTTCCTACTACAACAAAATAATTATAATCAAACAAATGAATTTCAAAAACATTAAAAACTAATGGCAAATACTGTATTAATACACCTATAATTATTAAATACCAACCTCTTATATTCAAAGAAAAAAGATTCGATATTCTCCCCTTATTTATCATCCCTATTATTAATCCTAATATCATCGATTCAATAAACATATAATCACCTTTCCTCACAACTTATGACTTACCGCTTTCTACATTATACATCATTTTTACTACGTTTTAAAGGATACATTCAAACAAAAAGCAGCTAAAAGTAAATTTCTCATAACTTTTAGCTGCTTTTTATTTAATTAAATATATTTTTAGAAATATGGCTCTATTAAACCAAAATTTCCATCTTTTCTTGTATATATTACATTTACTTCATCTGTTTCTGCATTAAGAAAAACAAAAAAATCATGTCCAATTAATTCCATTTGCATAGCTGCCTCTTCAGCCATCATCGGCTTAATTCCAAACCTTTTACTTTTAACAATTTTACCGCCTAATTCACTTTCATCAAAATCTGGTACGTCAACAAATTTAATTGATTCTTCTCCATAATATTTCTTTTCAAGTTTTGCTTTATGCTTTCTTATCTGCCTAGAGACTTTCGCTATCGCACCATCTATGGCAGTTCTTATATCCTCAGAATAATCTTCACCTCTTAACACTACACCCCTTTTCATTAATATTGTCACTTCAAAAATTTGTTCTTTTTTCCTATGAGAAAACGTCAAATGCGCTTCAACATTTTCATCAAAATATGAATCAAATTTTTCTAATTTACTTACCGCATACTCTACGAATTCATCTCTTACATGCATATGTCTTCCACTAACTACTATTTTCATATATCCATCCCCTTTCAATAATAATGGATCTTATTTTGTTATACTGTTAATTTACCCATTAAAAATGACTTAAAACAGAAATTAATATTAATTATTTAAAATTTTATTATTTTATAAAATAAAAAGTGCAATAAATCTTAACTTAAATAAGACTTATCGCACTTAATTTTATGGCACGCTGTGCGGGATTCGAACCCACGACCAAGTGATTCGAAGTCACCTACTCTATCCAACTGAGCTAACAGCGCATACAAAAAAACTCCAATATTGGAGTTCTATTTATTAAATGGGGCGGCTGATGGGATTTGAACCCACGCATGCAGGAGTCACAATCCTGTGTCTTA
>LGOV01021897.1_pt2 | contig 16382 bp, 21 predicted proteins | sample 469881 | NCBI WGS metagenome assembly LGOV01 (sample SAMN03857199, study PRJNA290197) | marine sediment metagenome | biome: marine cold seep biome; feature: cold seep; material: marine sediment; isolation source: sample #5579, elevator 3A push core 41 containing 12 cm of sediment... ...
ACTATGAACAGCATCGTCTCATTGAAAGGCGAATTGTAGACTTATGCAAAGATTTGAATATATCAAAATCTGATTATAAAAACACTAGTATTTTAGATGAACAATCTATCAAATATCTTGATTGTCTTGACTCAATTAATGACATCATGAATGTTATGATGGATGGAAACCATCACAATAAAAATAAAATGTTTGAACAAATTATTAATGGTGATTTAGAATGCTATAAAAAACTATTTTCCCTTGATGATCTTTGATTTTTTAATACTATAGGACACATAGTATTATCCTTATATGTTAATTTAACAGAAGGGGAAAATGAAGAGTTGTCTTTAGATATGTTCTATGATTATATGACAACAGCATTAACTAATAAGAAACTAAACTTTGATTTTAAACCTAATCAAATGTANNAAAATATCAAGTTAACTATTAAACCACTAACTTCTGTTAGGGGTTTTTTCCTATTTTAGGGGTAGGGACGGGAATACAGGAAAGATGGACATGCAAACATTCTCCCTGTCCATCGCACAAATAGCTTTAATACAGCATTTATTTTATGATAAAGACAGGAGGACAGGAAATTTCTAAAAAGTAAATATATTTATAATAATACTATCTATAAGAGAAGAAGTGATACTTGATATGGCATGTAAAGTGAAAAAATCACCTAATGGCGGTGGGACGATAAGAAAACGTTCTGATGGAAGGTGGGAAGCCCGCTATACAAATGGCTTTAATCCTAAAACAGGAAAACAAATTCAAAAGTCCGTTTATGGAAAAACACAAGCAGAAGTAAGAAAAAAACTTCAAATCGTTTGTACTGCCATTGATAAAGGAACTTATATTGAACCTTCAAAATTAACAGTTAGTATGTGGTTTGATATATGGTTAAAAGAATATACAGGCAGCATTAAGCCCTTGACATTAAAGTCTTATACTGGTTTGTATTAATAACCATATTAAGCCTGCTATTGGATCAATAAAGCTTGCCTCTCTAGGCACACACTCAATACAAGCTTTCTATAATAAGTTGTTGAATGGAACTAATAAAGTCCCTGGTCTTTCTCCTAAAACAATAAAGAATATTCATGGTGTTGTCCATAAAGGACTTCAACAGGCTTGTGAGATTTTTTACATTAATAACAACCCTTCAAACGCCTGCAAACTTCCACGGGTAGAAAAATCTAAAATCAAACCTCTTGATGAAAATGAAATAACTACTTTCATTAATGCTATTAAAGGGCATCAATTTGAAAATCTTTTCTTAGTTACCCTATTCACAGGAATGAGACAAGGAGAAATACTCGGTTTAACTTGGGATTCCGTTGATCTGAAAAATGGGACAATTTTAATTTATCAACAACTGCAACGGATTAAAGGAGAATACAAGTTTGTTTCTCTAAAAAATGATAAATCACGAAACATTACCTTAGCCCCTTCAATTTCAAAATTATTGCAACAACATAAAGCTATCCAAAATGAATGGCGCCTAATAGCTGGTTCTGCTTGGGAAGATAATAATTTAGTTTTCTCAAATCAACTCGGAGGACATTTAACACATATTACTGTTTCTAAGAACTATAAGAAAATTGTTACCAGTATTGATCTACCCGAAGCTCGCTTTCATGACTTACGTCATTCTTATGCTGTAGCAGCTTTACAGTCTGGTGATGATATAAAAACCGTCCAAGAAAACCTTGGTCATCACACCGCTTCATTTACTTTAGATGTTTACGGTCATGTTTCAACTCGTATGAAAACAGATAGTGCCAATCGCATGGAAAACTTTATAAAAAGCGTTAATAAAATCTAGTAAGGGTCACGGTAAGGGTCAAACGCCAAAAAACGACATAAAAAAAGCAGCCTAAAGGCTGCTATTATGCGGTTTTAATATGGCGGAGAGAGAGGNNGAGGGATTCGAACCCTCGGTACACTTAACATGCACACACGCTTTCCAGGCGTGCTCCTTCAACCAGCTCAGACATCTCTCCACTGCTTTTTAGATCTTATATTTTACATGCTCAATAATTATATGATTTTATGGCGAAAAAGTCAATCCTTTCTTTCGTACTTAAGTCAACTTTTATTTCTGTTTTACTATTCTTTTTATTATCTTATTATAAAGCCCTCTCCTTTTTTTCTTCAACTATTTCTTATGAAAATCCACTCAATCAACTAATCTACCATCTTAATCTTTCATAATTTCATTCCCTCGTACTTCTTTTATTTCTAAAATAATCTTGTTTTGATTTTTTTTTTTTTATTTGGGTAAATAATGATATATAGTTTGTTTTTCAATCTACTTAAGCTATACTAAAGAAGATATCATCTTTTACATCTACTATGAAAAAGCAACCTAAAAGAAAGAGGTGTTTTATGAATCTTATTGAAATCAATCAACTCACAAAATATTATGGTAAACATCGAGGTATTGAAAATGTATCCTTTTCTGTAGAAGAAGGCGAGATTTTTGGATTCATTGGACCAAATGGTTCTGGAAAATCCACAACCATTCGAACGTTATTATCCCTTATTTATCCAACAAGCGGATCCGCTACGATTTTTGGAAAAGATTGTATTAAATATGGTCCTGAAATAAGAAAAAATATTGGTTATTTACCTTCTGAAGTCTTTTATTACGAACATATGAAAGTCATTGATGTCCTTAAATACTCCGCTAGCTTTTATAAAAACGTTAATCTCAAGCGGATTAAATCGCTCGCTCAGGCCATGGACTTGGATTTAAATAAACGGATTGATGATTTATCATATGGCAATAAAAAGAAGGTTGGGATTGTTCAAGGTCTCTTACATGAACCAAAATTGATTATTTTAGATGAACCAACCAGTGGCCTTGATCCTTTAATGCAACAAAAATTTTTCGATCTAATACAAATTGAAAATAAAAAAGGAGCAACCGTCCTCTTCTCATCTCATATTCTTACGGAAGTTCAAAAATTATGTAATCGGGTTGCTATTATTAAAGACGGCACCATTGTAAAGGTTGAAAACATTCATGATCTGCGTAAAAATAATTATAAGACCTTTAGCCTAGATTTTGAAACACCGCCCAATATTAATCTTTTTAATATCCCTGGAATTGCGGATTTAAAACAAACAAAAAATCACCTTCAATTTCTTTTTAAAGGTGATATTAATTTAGTGATTAATAGCCTCCACGGTTTAGTTCTCCAAAATATGTTAGTCGAAGAACCCACCCTTGAAGAAATCTTTATGCATTATTATCAAAAGGAGGATTGAAATGAATATTTTAGTCCAAGAACTTAAAATGGGACGTAAATCATTAATCATTTGGTGTACTTCATTACTCGGTGTTCTTCTTTTATTTATGTCTCTTTACCCTTCTATTTCCATTGATATGGCTGATTTGCAAAAAGTATTTGCTAGTTTTCCTCCTGCTATTCAACAAGCATTTGGATTAAATAGTCTTTTTTTAACAAGCATCCTAAATTTTTATAGTTTTACCCTTACTTATATTTTATTAGCTGGCTCTGTTCAAGCGATGAATCTTGGTATTTCAGTTTTATCTGCTGAAGTACGTGATAAAACCGGTGATTTTCTTTTTGTTAAACCCCTTTCAAGAAATCGCATTATCACGATAAAAATTTTAGCTGTTTTTATTGAATTATTAATTACTAATATTTTCTTTTTTATTGGATCATTTTTTTTCTTAACCTTATTTAGTGAACATTCTTTTGATTATCAACTTTTTATATTGCTCACTGGAACTTTATTTTTATTGCAACTTTTCTTTTGTAGTCTTGGCTTATTTATTTCAGTGTTTTTCAAACGTATTCGAACTGTTTTACCAATCAGTATGGGGGTTGTCTTTTTATTTTATGTTGTCTATTTACTCAATGAAACCTTAGATGATGTGAAATTAAGTTATCTTTCACCTTTTGGGTATTTTGATCTTTCAACCATTACCCAAAACATACGTTATGATTCAACATACCTTATTTTGTGGAGTATATTAGTGGCTGTGTTTGTTTTTTTTACCTTTTGGATCTTTGGTAAAAAAGACCTTCCATCCATATAGGAGGAACATATGAACGTATTTATTCACGAACTTAAAGCTAATGCAAAACCTCTAATTATTTGGTGTTGTGCAGAATTCTTTATTATTTTTGGTGGAATGTTGAAATATCAAGGATTTTCGGATTCTGGTGTCGATATGACTGCGATGCTTTCAAATTTCCCTAAAAGTTTAATGACAATGTTTGGCTTAGGCTCAGTAGATCTTTCCACTGTTGACGGGTTTTATTCGGTATTCTTTTTATATTTTATGCTCCTTGCTGCAATTCACGCAATTATGTTTGGAGCTGTGGTTGTTTCTAAAGAAGAACGCGATCATAGTGCTGATTTTCTATTTTCAAAACCAGTAAAACGCTATCAAATTATGGCGCCAAAATTCTTTGCAGGCGTGATTAATATTCTCGTTTTTAATCTTGTAACTTTTGGTGCATCTGTCTTTTTTATTGCGCAATACAACAATGGTAACGGTCTTATTGATAAGGTTGCCCTGACGATGCTTGCCCTCTTCATCTTTCAATTGTTCTTTTTATCCCTTGGCGTCTTTTTAGGTGCTCTTTTAAAAACAACAAAAAAAGCAACCTCTATTGCAACAGGAATTGTACTCCTCACTTTTTTTCTATCCATTATGATTGATTTAAGTGAGAAACTAGAATTTTTAACCTATCTTACCCCTTTTAAATATTTTAAAGGAAAAGACTTGATTATTGATGGATCCCTTTCCCTTTCTTCCGTTTTAATATTAACAAGCCTTTCCATTATTTTTATGGGATTATCATATTTTATTTTTAACAAACGTGATTTAAACACCTAATCCATTATTTTCAATTTTAGACATAAAAAAACAAGGATGAGCATTTCATCCTTTCAGAACTTTGACAAACCCCGTCCCGACTAATTGTTAATCTGTTGTATGCTGACAATTCGAACAGGCTACCGCCTGTTCGCCTTGAGGCACACACCATGATTTAACAATTATCGGGACTACTTTATATCTTTGTCTACAGTCAGCATGGATGAGCATTTCATCCTTTTTTTTATGTAATTATTTTTCTTTTTTTGACAAAGCATTTCTAATCAAATATATAATGAGATAAACTACCGCTGCGATTCCACAATAAATAAGAATTCCAACGATCGTATGATCCGTCCATTCTCCAAAATATGCAATTGGGAACAACACAATGGTTATTATAATAAAATGTACAATTGTTTGTTTTAAGATACTCCAATTTTCCATTTCAAATATGAGAGATCCAAAACCAAAACCAACTCCTAAAATACCAAATAGAAAAAATTGCAAAATAACTGCCATTAATTCCGATCCAGTGACCGCGATTAATGGAGTCATAACTGGCGAATACTCAGTACTACTTAAATATAATGATACGAGAATTGTAATTAAATAACCAATAAAAACCCCTAATTCAAAACCAAAAATACAACGACTAAACATTTTCTTTTGCATTTTTTCACCTTATCTTTCTCATTTTATTATTATTTTTTCTTTATAATGTGTGTTTTTTATAAAGATTGTCATAATCAATTGGAATAAAGACACGTCATTATGCATTGTTATTACGTTTATTTTGATATAGTTTTATTAATTTTATTTTACCCTCTTTTATCATAATCAAACTTTGATATCTTTAGTAACTCTCCCAACAAAAAAATCATTAAGCCCGCTTGCTTAATGATTTTTCTTTTGCTATTCTTTTTTTGAACATTTAGTAGCCTTTAACCTCTTCACCTTTTAACATTTTAACAGCTGAGCTCGTTCCAATTCGAGAACAACCTTCATTTAAAAATGCGATTAAATCATCTACTGATTTAACACCACCAGCCGCTTTCATTTTAATGTTTTCACCAATATTGGCTTTAAACAATTTAATATCTGCTAAAGTCGCTCCTCCGGTACCAAAACCTGTTGATGTTTTAATAAAGTCTGCGCCCGCATTAGTTACTAATTGACATACTTTTACTTTTTCTTCTTCAGTCAAGAAACATGTTTCTACAATTACTTTTAATATCTGATCTCCAATTGCAACTTTTAATTCTTTAATTTCATTTTCAACAAAATCAAACTCTTTATTTTTTAATGCTGTGATATTAATCACCATATCAATTTCAGATGCTCCATTTTTCACAGCATCTTTAGCTTCAAACACCTTTGTTGCTGTTGTATTATATCCCAAAGGGAAACCAATTACCGTACAGATATTTAATCGATCTCCATACGTTTCTTTGATTTGTTTAACATAAGATGGTGGAATACATACAGAAGCCGTTTCATATTTAATTGCATCCTCACAAATCACTTGAATATCTTCCCACGTTGCAAATTGTTTTAATAATGTATGGTCAATATGGCCTAAAATTTCCTTGTTTGTCATGTCATTCTCCTAATTTTCTGATTTTCTGATTTCTGATTTCTGATTTTTTATTTTTTATTTTTTATTTTGACATGGTATCTTTTAAATTTTCATAAATTTCGGTATAGATATTAAATACCTTTTGATATGTTGGGTATAATTCTTTATTTGGTTCTACTGAATAAGCTTCTTTTACCATGCCTTTTGTTGCATCATCAAATGATTCATACACTCCTGAACCAACTGCTGCAACAATCGCACAGCCTAAAACACTTGCACTGGCATCTTCCGTAACCACAATCGGTTTTCCCGTAACATCGGATATAATCTGCATCCATGTAACATCTTTTGTAACCCCACCACAACCAACAATAATATCAATTGGACATCCTTGGGCTTCAAAATTATCAATAATATTTTTGGTGCCGAGTGCTACCGATTCTAATAATGCCCGATAAATATGAGCTTTAGTATGGCTTAATGTTAATCCGTAAATAATCCCTTTTGCATTTGGATCTTTATAGGGTGTTCGATTTCCTTGGAAGAAATCTAGTGCAACTAATCCTTCTGATCCTGCTGGTATTTTTGAAACAAGTTCATTCATGTAAGCGTAAGGATTTTCATGCTCTAATAAATCAAATTCTCGCATAAACCATTTTATTATGGAACCGGCTGAAATTTGCCCCCCCTCTAATAACCATTTATCAGGAACAATGGCATTATTATAAGGTCCCCAAATCCCACCTAAATTTAATTTCTTTTCTGAAAACGCTAATTGAACAAAACTTGTTCCCATAATCATTGCCAATTTTCCTTCTTTAGCAACTCCTAATCCCAACATTCCAATATGAGCATCAATACCACCTTGAATAACCTTCATATTAGGATTAACATCATATTGATCAGCTAATTCCCTATTAATAATACCAATGAATTCACCCACATGTTTGACATCAAGAACTAATTTCTCTTCATAATCTTCTAATCCAATGGCATTAAAGAATTCACCATTCCAACCGCCTTCACACTCAACATAATTCCATTTACATGTTGCATTACAAATTGATGTTGCATATTTTCCACATAATTGATGATTCATCCAATCCAATTGTTCGATAATCTTAAAACTCTTGGCATATATTTCTTGCTTATTATTTTTTATCCAAAGTACTTTTGGTATCATCCATTCGACAGAATCTTCTCCACCACTGTATTCTAAAATTGGGTGTTTTGTATCATTAACGACTTTCATTTCTTCTTTTGCACGGGTATCCATCCACATAATTGCATCAGCTAAGGGTTTACCTTGTTCATCTACGGGAAGAACCGTAGATGAGGTCGAACAAACACTCACAGCCTCAATATTATGTCGTATTTCTTGTGATAACCCTCCCATTACATTTTTAGTCGCTTCATTAAAGCAATCCCACCAATCGGCTGGCTTTTGTTCAGCCCAACCAGCTTGTGGATAAAAAGTCTCATAAACTTGTTCATCCCCTGAAATAACATTTCCACAACGATCCGTTACAATAACTCTAACACTTTGTGTCCCAGTGTCAACACCCATAAAATACTTAGCAGTTTTCATTAATTCTTCCCCCATGGATATAGCATTATTTTATTATAAAAATAACCACCTTTAGCTATTTCAGCAAACACTGCTGGTACATCATCAAGAGGTAACCGATGACTAATAATATCATGTGCCGTCATTCCATTTTCAGCAAACATCTTGAGTGATTCTGTCCAATCTTTACCTGGATATGGTTTAGTAAATGAATTCCATGACCCCATTACACTTAATTGACTTCGCATAATCGTATCCACTTCTTTTTCACTTAAATCTAAACCTTTATGAGATATACCTAGATATACAACCCGTCCCATTTTACTTGCCATTAATATACATTGTTTTTGAGCAATTGGTGCACCTGATAAATCAATGACGATATTGGCACCTTTATTGTTTGTCGCTTTTTTTACCGCTTCAACAGGATCTTCATTTAATGAGTTAATACAAATATCTGCACCAACTTTTTTTGCAATTACTAATTTTTCATCCCACACATCCACTGCAATCACTTGTGATGCTCCAGAAAGTTTTGCATATTGCACTGCAAATAAACCAATTGGACCTGTTCCTACAACACAAACAGAATCTCCAATTTGAAAATTTGCTCGCGTTAAACCATGATAAGCGTTTGCACAAGGATCAAGAGTTGCTGCATCTTCATATGAAACATTATCTGGAACATGTAATAAATTTCCTTCTTTTACACCAACATACTCTGCTAATGCACCATTACGACGTGACCCATAATAGTCATAATCTTCACATAATGAATAAATTCCCTTTTTACACCATTCACATTCATAACATGGAATAAGAGGTGGTACAACAACCCGATCGCCTACTTTAAAATTTTTTATGTCTTTTCCAATTTCAGTAATTTCGCCTGAAAATTCATGTCCAATAATAATTGGAGAAACATGAGCACCATAAGTTAGTACTCTTGGAATATCTGAACCACAAATTCCAACTGCGTAAACCTTTACCATCACCTCATCCGGTTGAATAATAGGTAATGCTACTTCTTCAACTCGTAAATCCCCTGGTTTATACATTGATACAGCTTTCATTGTTTCCTCCTAATTAATTTTGTAGTTTAAACAAAAAAGGATTAAGTCCGACTATTAACATATGAAATCCTTTTCTTTTACCTTAAAAAAAATATTTCAGCTTTTTAACTGAGCATTCATTCTCAAATCGTTCGAAATCTACTATTAATCTCTAACATCCGTTGAATTTAAACTCATTCTACCATCATTAACAAACGCTGTCAATACTCTTTGCGTTAATTTTTTACTAAATTGATCTTGATTAATTGTCAAACCCCTTATTTTATCGTATAATGTTAATGTATAAAAAAATGATTGGAGGCTATTTCATTGACTTCATTGTTAACTGATTTACGCACAAAATATAATTTATTTTCAAGTACACAAAAGGTCATTGCTAATTACATTTTAGATCATCCTGACACGGTATCCTTACTTTCCATTACCGAACTTTCTAAAAAATGTAATACCAGTGAAACAACCGTCATGCGTCTTTTAAAAAAACTTGATTACAGTTCATATCAAATTTTTCGAATAAATTTAGCAAAAGAATGTTCAAATAGTCCGACTGAAAGCATTATTGAAGAAATCATTAGTGATGATAATATTGGGCTAATTAAGAAAAAAGTCATTGGTCATACAATTACAGCGATTAATGATTTAGAACATTCTTTAAAAGAAGAACTCATCGAAAACGCATTGGATATTATCTTATCCTCAAACCGTATTTTATTTTATGGTGTCGGTGCATCCGCTTCTATTGCTATGGATGCGATGCATAAATTCGGTAAACTCGGGTTAAATGTTTGCAGTTATCCCGATCCTCATTTCATGAATATCATTTGCGCGCATTCTACAGCAAATGATGTCTTATTTGCTGTTTCGCACACTGGGGAAAGTGTCGAAGTATTAAATACCGTATCCATTGCAAAGAACAATAAAACAAAAATCATTGGTTTAACCAGTTTTAATAATTCTACCCTTGCTAAGCAATCAGATGTCCTTTTATCTAGTTCTACCAATGATAAAAAATACCATTCTGAAGCTATGGCTTCTCGTATTGTTCAACTTAGCATTATTGATATCCTTTATTTGTGTGCTTTTATGCGAAATGAATCTGACTTTTATGACGCTTTAAACCAATCCCGTAATGCTGTTGGTTTAAATAAAACTTGATTTTAATTTAGTCATATTGATCTTTAATATTTTATTATTCAACTAAAGGAGCAAAAAATGAGTATTGTTACATTTATTGGTGCTGGTCAAATGGCTTCAGCCTTGTCTTTTCCTGTAACGGATAATGGTCATACGGTTAGACTTGTTGGAACACCACTTGATCGTGATATTATTAATACCACTAAAAAAACTGGATTTCATCCTACCTTAAAACGACAATTACCTAAAAACAGGATTGAATATTTCCAAATTGAAGACTTAGAGACTGCATTAATCAATACAGATTTAATTCTTTGTGGTGTCAGTAGTTTTGGTGTTAATTGGTTTGCAAAAACAATTTTACCGCAACTTCCAATTGATATTCCCATTCTTTCTGTCACAAAAGGATTAATTGATCAAAAAGATGGTTCCGTCATTACCTATCCTGATTATTTTTTAACTCAATTTCCTGAAAATAAAAGACCTTCAATAAATGCAATCGGAGGTCCTTGTACGAGTTATGAACTCGCAGATAAAGATCATTCTTGTGTTGCTTTTTGTGGAAAAGATCTTGAAATTCTACGCTTTATTAAATCGATTTTCAAAACCAAGTATTATCATATTAGTTTATCAACTGATGTTATCGGAGTCGAATCCGCTGTTGCTTTAAAAAATGCATACGCCTTAGGGGTTTCCCTTGCAATTGGTCTTTCTAAAGGTCCCAATGGTTTAGGTATTGAACATTATAATTCCCAAGCAGGTCTTTTTAGTCAAAGTATTAAAGAAATGACACTTCTTATTAACTATTTTGGTGGAAAAAGCGAAAATATTATCTATGGTGCAGGGGATTTATATGTTACAATTTTTGGTGGAAGAACTCGTAAAATTGGAACACTTTTAGGTCAAGGATTTTCTTTTGATACTACAATTTCAAAACTTCAAGGTGTTACCTTGGAATCCATCGTTATTTCAACACGCACTGCACGCAGTGTAAGAAATTTAGCTAAACGTGGTTGTCTTAACTTAAAAGATTTTCCTCTTCTTCTACATGTGGATGATATTATTAATCAAAACGCATCGGTTAACATTCCTTGGGAATCTTTTGAATCTTAAGATTTTTAATCTAATATTATCTAAACTTAATTAATCTATGCTATGCTTGCGAGAAATGATTAATCGAGGTAATTTATGGATATTTTTTCAACATTAGATACAATTCAAACTTTTCTCTTGCAATTTGGCGCGTGGACGCCTTTAGCGTTTTTTATATTACAACTGCTACAAATCATTATCGCTCCTATTCCTGGTGGAACAATCGGTTTAGTTGGTGGTGCCCTTTTCGGCACGTTTGGTGGTTTCTTTTTAAGTATTTCAGGAACAATTATTGGTTCTGCTATTGTTTTTTTTCTTTCGAAACGTTTTGGACGACCTTTTGTTTTGAAATTTGTAAGTAAACAGTTAATCGAAAAATATGATAATATCAAAGAGTCTCGGATCAATGGCATTCTTTTTGCTATTTTCTTATTTCCTCTTTTTCCAGATGATATGCTTTGTTTTATCGCTGGATTATCATCAATGAAATTTAAAACCTTTCTGCTTATTGTCCTTTTAGGTCGAACCCCCAGTGTGTTTTTAAATACCTTAGTTGGTTCTGGCGTAATGTCGAACACCCCAACGCAGTTTATTATCGCAACCCTGATCTATGCTCTATTAGTTCTTATCCTTTTTCTTTCTCGTAAACGACTAAATGCATTTATTCATCATAGTAAAAACGACGAGTTTTCCACAATACAACAAACAGAATAGGAGTCCTGAATGAAAAAAAACTCAATAAAAGAAATCCATAAATTATATATTAGTGAAATCGTCACCGCCTTTGTCTGCGGCTCAATTATTTATATGCTCTCAGAATCTACTGGAAATGAACTCGATGCCCGACTTCTTCTTCCGGGTTCTATTCTTATTTTTATAATTTTAGAAAGTGCTGGTTATTGGTACTATCGTTATCAACAATTACAATATCCAGAAAAACATTTTTCTTGGGTTATTCCTTTGTATAGTTTTTTTAAGAAAGCAACCCCATTTCTATTTATTCTTTATCCGATGTATTGTTTATATCTTTTTGTTACACATCCTGAAACACTTTTAATCCCAATGACTATTTTTGGATTGATTCTTTATTTTTTCTCAATCGGAGAATATATTAATTACTTTATTTATCCTCTTAATCTCAATAATTTTAAAACAAAAAACATTTCTGAATTATCCTATGAAATTTTAAATTATCAAGAAAAAAAAGCACATAATTTCAACTAGAATTATTTGAACCATTATTGAAAGAAAGGTGATATCTCACATTATGATGATATCAACGGTTTAATAATATATGAACTATTCCATCTCAATACTTAGTTTTTTCAACCCCCTTTTTATTGCCCTTTTTGCACTTGTTCTTATCCTTCTTGGAAAAGCAATTTACACCTTAAAAAGCTTTCCAGAGCTTAGGGGTAAAGCAATTAAAGAACTTGTCTTTGGTAGCTTAGTCACCATTTTATTACTTGCAATTTTTATTGTTCTTCCTTTAATTGGCGGAATTACGATTAAATCGGACATGCTTTCTTTACGTCTTCCTTCTGGTTTTACATTTACTGATTACACTAGCGATGATATTATTTCTGCTGAAGTTGTAGATCTTAATTCTCAACCAGAATATGCAATTCAATCGAAACAAGTTGGAACCGAAACACGTGATTATCGCGAAGGTATTTTTATTCTTGAAAATGGCGATGAAGCTGAAGTTTTATTAAATGGCAATCAAGCCTTATTCGTTAAAACAAAAGATCGACCTCTTTTACTTGGCCCTGGTAATTTTGAAAATTTTATTTCTAACTTTGATGAAAATATTTTTCCAGTAACGCCTTAAAAAGCAATTACAATTGCATTTGTATTTATTCCCACATAAAAAAATCACGACGGAAACATTTCAGTCGTGATTTTTGTTTTTTATGAATTTCTTTCCGTATCTTTTTTTACTCGCCAAAACTGATGTTATCTATTTGATACATAGGAGATTCAATTCTAATGACGAAAGCAGCTACTTTCCAACCTATTAATGATCTAAACTTAAAATTGAATTTAAACCACAATAAACGCGTTAAACTATATCATTGATTGTTATTTTCTCTCCAAGTCTAGCAAACTATTTCTCTTTTTTCTTTTTCCACAAAAAAAAAGAGATGACTTCTCATCTCAATAATCAACTCAATACCACTTATTCTATTTTTAAAAACTCTTTAACTTTTTAATATACTTTCCATTCTCTTTTTCATTTGCTTCTTATAGTCTTCAATAGGGTGTACATATTCCTCATTCATAAAACGAGAATGAAGAATAAAATCTGCAGTTGCTAGATTATTCGCTACCGGAATATCATAAACTGTAGCAATTCGAAGTAATGCTTTAATATCTGGATCATGAGGTTGTGCTTCCATTGGATCCCAAATAAAGATTAGCATATCAATTTTTCCATCCACAATACGAGCGCCAATTTGTTGATCACCGCCTAATGGTCCACTCTTGAAAATCTGTACTGGAAGTCCAGTTTTTTCTTGAATAAGGCTTCCTGTTGTTCCTGTTCCACACAAAAAATGCCCTTGTAATATTTTTTTATTCCTAGCCACCCAATCAAGTAACTCTGTTTTTTTTCCATCATGAGCAATTAAAGCAATTTTCTTTGTTTTTTCAATTGTAACATCAATATAATTACTTTCCATTCTTTGCCTCCCTTTCCTTATGCTTCTTTTTCATAAACTTTTGTAACACGTCCTACTTGTCCATCTTTTAACATTACTTTTATTCCATGGGGATGAGTTGCACTATTGGTTAGTATTCGTCCAACATAACCTTTTGTTAATCGTCCCGTGCGTTGGTCTGCTTTTAAAACAATATCAACTAATCCTCCAATTTTTATATTACTTCGCTTTTGACCGTTCATTATGCTTCCTCTCTTGATTTTTCTAATGCTACAACTAATTGATCCATACATGAAGTCTTTTTATTTCCACAGGTATTTCCTTTAAAAAGATGACTGATTTCATCAATCGATTTTCCATTGATTACTAACGATAGTGCTTTTAAATTCCCATCACAACCACCAACAAATGATACATCTGTGACTGTATTATCTGTTACGTTAAATTTAATCTCGCGAGGACAAACCCCCACTGGTCTATAATAATATGTCATTTATTCTTCTTTCCTCTTCTGCTTAGCGTAATATTGGCATGTATTAAAACTTATTAATTCAATATCCTTTGATATATACTCGGATTTTATCAATTCTTCCTTAACATAATCCGTACTTAAATATTTTTTATTATCATCTGGAAAAACTGTAACCACGACTGCCTGATCATCTTCTAGCAAATCTTGGGCAATAATCGCCCCAATAAAATTTGCTCCTGACGAAATACCGACGCCAAATCCTAATTCCCGTGATAATCGTTGCGCCATAATAATCGCATCGCCATCATGGACTGCAATAATATCATCAAGTTTTTCTAATTCAATCAGGTCTGGAATAAATTCATCAGAAATCCCTTGGATTCGATGTTTTCCAACCTTAAAACCTGTTGACATGGTTGGGGAATTAAACGGTTCTAATGGAAAAACTTTAATATCGGGATTTTTTTTTAAAATAATTTCCTAAATTCTCCAATACTCAGAAATTCTTACAAGTTAGATTCTTGCTTATTTTAAATCGCTACTATAATCATACTAAATAACACTGAATAAATCAATCATTATCAAAGGCAATCTCCATTCTATCTCCAAGTTTTATGAAAAATTAATACTCATTTCAAACAAACCACATCTTTATTTTCTTGCGTTTTTCATATTTTTGCGTTATAGTAAAATTAATTGGAATAATATATAATTTAATTTCAATACTTTTTTCGTGTGTTCGAAACCTTCCACACGTAAAACAAAACTAAAGGAGTTTTTTTATGAAAAAAATCAGTGTTCTCTTTATTACGCAAGCAGCTATTATTGCTGCTATGTATGTTGTTCTAACCTTTCTTTCGAATTCGTTAGGTCTTGCCAATGGTGAAATTCAAATACGTCTTTCTGAAATGTTATGTATTCTACCACTCTTCACTCCAGCTGCTATACCTGGACTTTTCATTGGCTGTTTCTTTAGCAATCTTTTAATCGGATCTACACTTATTGATATTGTATTTGGCAGCCTAGCTACCCTGATAGCTGCTTTCTTTAGCTATCAGCTAAGGAATCATAAGTATCCTTTTTTAGCAACTGTACCACCTGCTGTTATCAATATGATTGTTGTTCCCTTTATATTAAGATATAGTTATGGTGTTCCTTTACCCATTCCAATTATGATGGCTACTGTCGGTATTGGTGAAGTCATTTCATGTATGGTTTTAGGATCAGTTCTATATTTTGCACTAGCAAAGCGTCGCGCAATTTTTCGGCAAAATTAAATTAACCAATTTAAATTGGTTTAACCACTAATAAAGATTGTAATTAATTTTAAAAGACATTATACTTGGCAAAAAAAACATGATTTTTGATCACTCAAAAAAATAAATCCAATAATCTAAAAAACCATCAGTAACTATACTGATGGTTTCAGACTGTAGACAAAGGTCAGGATTTTCTGGCCTTTGTTATTTTTTTGGACACAAAAAAGGAAAAATTAAACTTCATATGAGATAATTAATTCAAAATGACAAGGAGGATACGCGCGTGCTAACCAAACGAAAACAGGATATCAGAGAACAAGTGCAGATTGTTACAATGGATGCAATGGTACCAAAAGATCATATTTTAAGACTGATCGATCAAGCCATTGATTTTAACTTTATTTATGATTTGGTCCTTGATAAATATTGTTCTGATAATGGAAGACCCAGCATTGATCCCGTTGTTTTGATTAAACTACCAGTTATCCAGTATTTATGTGGTATTAAAAGCATGCGCCAGACCATTCGGGATGTAGAAGTCAATGTTGCTTATCGTTGGTTTCTTGGTTTAGATTTTAACGAATCAGTTCCTCATGTGGCACTCATCTGGCTTCGTCGCGTTAGTCGCCAGATAGGCTTCTGGTAAAAAATATACGCTCTTCATAAACAATACTCCGTGCACTCCGTTTTGCTATCG
>LGOV01006475.1_pt2 | contig 16320 bp, 17 predicted proteins | sample 469881 | NCBI WGS metagenome assembly LGOV01 (sample SAMN03857199, study PRJNA290197) | marine sediment metagenome | biome: marine cold seep biome; feature: cold seep; material: marine sediment; isolation source: sample #5579, elevator 3A push core 41 containing 12 cm of sediment... ...
GCTCAAGGGCGGGCATGGGCGTATCTGGGGCACGGTGGTGGGCGCCATCATGCTTACCATGATTGGCAATATTCTCAACTTGACCGATGCCATTTCCAACTATCTCAACGGGACGGTGCAGGGGATCATCATCATTGTGGCGGTCTACCTGCAGCGTGCCTCGTGGAGAAAAGCAGCGCCTTAAGGCACTGAAACGAATGTAAAAACCAGAAAAACGTTCGCAACATCAACCCTTAGCAGCTCGCAACGCAGCAAGTAAAAACAGCAAAACAATTACAAACACGAAAGGAGCATCACTATGCGAACCATCAAGACAGCAGTGAAGGCCTGCGTCACTACTGCAGCACTCACTTCAGCAATAGGGCTCTCCGGCGCCGCGGTTGCCCAGGAGTACACCATCGGTGTCTCCATTCCCGCCGCCACCCATGGTTGGACGGGGGGCGTTAACTACCATGCCGAAGAGGCCAAAAAACGCCTCGAGGAGCTCTATCCTGACATTGAGATCACCATCTCCACAGCGGGCACGGCGGGAGAGCAGGCCAATGATCTAGAAGACTTGGTGTCGCTGCGCAACATCGACGCGCTGGTGGTGCTGCCGTTTGAGTCTGGGCCACTGACCGATCCGGTGCGCCGGGTTAAAGAGTCTGGGGTGTTCGTCACCGTGGTAGATCGAGGCCTGACGGAAGAGGGGATCCAGGATCTCTATGTAGCGGGGAATAACCATGAACTAGGCCGCGTGTCCGGCGAGTACATCCGCGAGCGCCTTGATGATCAGGGCGACATTGTGGTGCTGCGCGGTATTCCCACGGTGATCGACGATGAGCGGGTGCAGGGCTTCCAGGAAGCGATCGAAGGCTCCGAGGTCAACATCCTCGATATGCAGCATGCCAACTGGAACCGTGATGATGGCTTTGAAGTGATGCAGGACTACCTATCGCGCTTCGACAATATCGACGCCGTCTGGGCCCAGGATGACGATATCGCGCTAGGGGTAATTGAAGCAGTGCGCCAGGCGGATCGTGAAGACGAGCTGTTTATCGTCGGCGGGGCGGGCATGAAGGACATTATTAAACGGGTGATGGATGGTGATGAGCTGGTGCCAGTGGACGTGTTGTATCCACCTGCCATGATCGCCACTGCCATGGACCTGACCGTACAACACTTTGTCTCCAATGGCCCGGTGTTGGGTGAGTACATTCTAGGCTCGCCGCTGATTACCCAGGAGAATGCCGAGCAGTACTACTTCCCCGATTCGCCGTTCTGACCGCGTATTGATTGCGTAGTGATTAATAGGCGCGGGTAAAAGCACCACTCCTTCCCGCGCCTACCCAAGCACTTAATCCAAACGATATTGAGAGAGTCCTATGAAAACAATCAAAGGGCCAGCGCTCTTTCTCGCCCAGTTCGCCGGTGACGAAGCCCCCTTTAATAGCCTCGACAGCATTGCTGCCTGGGCGGCGGGGCTTGGGTATCAAGGCGTGCAGATTCCCAGCTGGGATGCACGCATGATCGATCTCAAACGTGCTGCCGAGAGCCGCACCTACTGCGATGAGATCAAAGGCACACTGGCCGAGCACGGCTTAGCGCTTACCGAGCTCTCCACTCATCTTCAGGGCCAGTTGGTCGCCGTACATCCTGTTTACGACGAGATGTTCGATGGTTTTGCGGTACCCGAGGTTCGCGGTAATCCCAAGGCACGCCAGGCCTGGGCCGTTGAGCAGCTCAAGCTGGCCGCCAAGGCATCGCAAAACCTGGGACTCACCGACCACGGCACCTTTTCCGGGTCGTTGGCGTGGCCGTTCATCTATCCCTGGCCCCAGCGTCCGGCGGGTTTGGTCGAAACCGCTTTTGACGAACTGGCGAATCGCTGGCGCCCGATTCTGGATGCGTTTGANNACGTCGATGTCTGCTACGAGATTCATCCCGGCGAAGACCTGCACGACGGCATCACCTTTGAGATGTTTCTTGAGCGGGTCGGCAACCACCCGCGCTGCCATATCCTTTATGACCCTAGCCACCTAATTCTGCAGCAGCTCGACTACCGCGGCTTTCTGGACGTCTATCGCGACCACATTCAGATGTTTCACGTTAAGGACGCCGAGTTTAATCCCAGCCCCAAGCAGGGCGTTTACTCAGGCTATCAGTCGTGGACGGAGCGCGCGGGGCGCTTTCGCTCCCTGGGCGATGGCCAAATCGACTTCAAGTCGATCTTTTCCTGGATGGCGGCCAACGACTACCACGGTTGGGCGGTACTGGAGTGGGAGTGCTGCCTGAAACACCCGGAAGTCGGCGCCCGGGAAGGTGCGACCTTTATCCGCGATCACATTATTGAGGTCACCGAGCGGGCCTTTGATGACTTCGCTGACGGCGGCTCCGACCAAGCCGCCAATCGCCGCATCCTCGGTCTTTAATAACGAGCCTCAATTAATTCAACCCCATTAATTCAACGACAGCGGAAGGGCAATACGACATGAGCAATCAACACGACACGCCGCGTCGGCTGCGCCTGGGCATGGTCGGCGGTGGCCAGGGAGCGTTTATCGGCGGGGTGCACCGCNNGCATCGCCGCGCGGTTGGATGACCATTTCGAACTGGTTGCCGGGGCCTTTGCCTCTGACCCTGATCGCAGCCGGGCCGCCGCCGCGGAGCTGCACGTTGACGCCGAACGCGCTTACCCCGACTACCAGACCCTGGCCGAAGCGGAGCGCAAGCGCTCGGATGGTATCGATGTGGTCGCCATTGTGACCCCCAACCATGTGCACTTCGACGTGGCGCGCACTTTTTTAGAAGCGGGTTTTCACGTCATCTGCGACAAGCCGATGACGATCACCCTGGAAGAGGCGCAAACCCTCGCCGAGCTGGTGGAACGGACGGGACTGTTCTGCGGCTTAACCCATAACTACTCCGGCTACTCGCTGGTTCGCCAGGCGCGCGAGATGGTAGCTAACGGTGAGCTGGGTGATCTTCGCGTCGTCCAAGTGGAGTACCCGCAAGATTGGCTCTCCACCCGCCTGGAAGAGTGCGGCGTCAAGCAAGCCGAGTGGCGCACCGACCCCAAACGCAGCGGTCCGGCGGGCTGTTTGGGCGATATCGGCACTCACGCGTATCACCTGGCGCGCTATGTGACCGGCCTGCAACTGGAATCACTCACCGCCGATATGCACACCTTTGTCGAAGGGCGAGCGTTGGATGACAACGTACATATGCTGCTGCGCTTCAAGGGCGGTGCACGGGGCATGCTGTGGTCTAGCCAAGTTGCGCCGGGCAACGAAAACGGCCTGCAGCTACGCGTGTATGGCAGCAAGGGTGGCCTTGCCTGGCGCCAGGAAACGCCCAATCAGCTAGTGCATTCGCCACTGGGAGAGCCGCCACGGATATTGACCCGCAACGGCCCTGGCCTAGGCGAAGCCGCCATGGCGGCTGCACGCATTCCACCGGGGCATCCGGAAGGCTATCTCGAAGCCTTTGCCCAGCTCTATCGAGATTTCGCCGTGCAAATTCACGCCCATCAGCGGGGTGAACGCGCTGAGGCGCTGGCGATGCAAACACCGGGGGTAGCCGACGGTGTCGATGGCCTGACGTTTATTACCCGCGCGCTGGCCTCGTCCGCTGCCGGTGGGCAGTGGGTGGATATTTAAAACGCGGTTAAAGCACGCCTAAAAGAGAGAGGTGGGAAACAATATGAATCAGCACTCAGCGCGCTATACAAGCCTTGAACAGCGTGTGGTCTTTATTACCGGCGGCGGCAGCGGCATTGGCGCCTCGCTTACCCGAGCCTTTCACCTTCAGGGCGCGCGGGTGGTGTTTGTCGATATTAACGATGAGGCCAGCGAGGCGCTGGTCGAAGAGCTCCGCGCCGAGACCGGCAAAGCGCCGCGCTATCACCACTGTGATATCCGTGATGTGGCAAGCCTTCAGCAAGTGATAGCGGAGACCGGCCAAAACGTCGGGCCTATCCATACTCTGGTGAACAATGCCGCGAGCGATGATCGTCACGCCTGGCAGGATGTGGATGTTGCTTATTGGGATGAACGTATGTCGCTTAACCTGCGGCCGATGTTCTTTGCTGCCCAGGCAGCGGCAGAACAGATGATGCAAGCGGGAGGTGGCTCGATTATTAACTTTGGCTCGGTCAGCGTGCAAATGGCGTTAGGCGGTTTGCCCGCTTATGTGACTGCCAAAGCGGCCGTGCACGGTTTGACCCGCAGCCTGGCCCGGGAGCTGGGCGAGCACAATATTCGCGTTAATACGCTGGTGCCCGGCTCGGTGATGACCGAGCGGCAGCTCGAAAAGTGGATTAGCCCCGGCGACGAAGTCGCCATTCAACAACGCCAGTGCCTAAAAATGCGCCTTGAACCCCAGCATATCGCCCCCGCGGTGCTGTTTTTAGCCAGTGCCGAAAGCCAGGCCATCACCGCCCAGGAATTGGCGGTGGACGCGGGCTGGGCTTGAGGGACGGCTCAACAGCAAGCTTTAAAATAATATTAGGAGAATTTCATGCACGTATCTAACAAATACAACGTGCCCTGTTCACGCCCTCGTCACTTAGCGCTGGTTGTTGCCGCTGTTGCTGCTTTGGGGTCAGTAACCGCAGCCGCCGATACCACGGTGACGGTGCTAAGGATTGAGAGCAGTAGCGCTGAAAAGCGCTACTACGAGGAAGTGGTTGCCGCCTATGAGGCGGAGCACCCCGACGTTAATGTCGAGTTCGAATACCTTGCCAACGAGGCATACAAAACGCGCCTGCCCACCATGCTGCAGTCCAGCCAGCGTCCGGATATCTATTACACCTGGGGCGGTGAGGGGTTGCGCGATCAGGTGGACGCGGGGTTTGTCCGCGACCTGAGCGAGCCGATGCGCGATGGCTGGCAGGATATCTATCCAGAATCTGCAGTGCGCGCTTTTACCCTCGATGATCGCGTCTATGGCGCGCCGCTCTACGCCACGGTGGTGGGTATCTGGGCGAACACTGCCCTGACAGAACAAGCGGGAGTTGATGCGCAAGCGATCAAGACCTGGGAGGATTTTGAAAACGCCGTGGTGGCATTGCGGGAAGAGGGCATAACGCCGCTGGTGGTCGGTGGCCAGGATGGTTGGCCGCTGCACTTCTATTGGGGCTCTTTAGTCACCCGCCTAGCCGGTGGCGAGGGCATTGAAGCGGCCAAAAGTGGTGATAACAGCGGCTTTAACGGCGAACCGTTTGTACGCGCGGGGGAGATGCTGCAGTCGCTTGTTGAGCTTGATCCTTTTCAGTCCGGCTTTATGGCCACTTCCTACGAGCGTGCCAGCGGCATGTTTGGCGATGGCGAGGCCGCCTTCCACGTGATGGGTGACTGGGATTATCTTCCTTCCAAGCAGCGCTCAGTCAGTGGCGAGGGTGTCCCGGATGACGACTTGCTGTTTGTCCCTTTTCCAGAGGTCGAAGGTGGTGAGGGCAACGCACAGAGTTTTGGCGGGATGAATGGTTTTGCTGTCACCCGTGATGCGCCCGATGAAGCGGTCGACTTCCTGCGTTTTCTGCTCAATGCCGACAATCAGCGTAAAGCCGCCGCGACAGGCATCTTTGTGCCGGTTGCCGAGGGCTCAGCTGAAGCCCTTGAAACGCCCTATGCCCGCCGCGTTGCGGAGATTCTTGAGCAATCTGCCTTCCATCAAGTGTTCCTGGATCAAGCGCTGGGAACGTCCGTAGGCGCGACGATTAACGACATTAGCGGCGATTTGGCGCAAGGCGTCGTGACGCCCGAAGAGGCCGTCGCCCGGGTCGAAGAGGCCTGGCAGTTTAGATGATCCGCCCGCTAAAAGAGCACGCGCGTTACCGCCCGTGCTCATCCACGCTCTGGCTCGGAGTTTGCCATGACCACGCTTGACCGAACCGCCGTGCCGCGGAGAGGGAACGCTGACCGGGTGAAGAAAGGCTTGGTGAGCGGTAAATTCACCGCGCTATTAATCCTGCTCCCACCGGCGTTAATCCTTTTTTCGCTGTTCGTCATTCTGCCGCTAGCGGATGCCGTCTATTACAGCGGCTTTTCCTGGAATGGCTACGGTGCGCCCAGTGACTTTGTCGGCTCGCAAAATTATCAGCGCCTGCTCGATCACTCGGTGTTTCATACCGCGCTGTGGAATACCGCCAAGCTGATACTGGTATCGCTACTGATTCAGATGCCCCTGGCACTGGGATTAGCACTGTTGGTGTACCGTAAAACGCCCACCAATACCCTGTTCAGACTGGTGTTTTTTCTGCCCTATATCTTGGCGGAAGTGGCCGCGGGGCTCATCTGGAGCTTTGTTTTTGACGGCGACTATGGCATTACCAGTTCGCTGTTGCATGCTATGGGCCAGGAGTCGGTGTATGTGTTGGCCGACCATCAATGGGCGTTTCCGGCGATTATGACCGTGATCGTTTGGAAGTACTTTGGCTTCCATATGATGATCTACATTGCCGCCCTGCAGAGCGTGCCCAAGGATCTGGTTGAAGCCGCCAAGCTTGAAGGGGCTAAACCCCGCCAAGTGGCGCTTTTTGTACAAATCCCGCTGATTAAGCATGCCATCGTGGTGAGTGGTTTCTTTGCCATTATCGGTTCGCTACAGATCTTCGACATTATTATCCCGATGACCAACGGCGGCCCCTCTAACTCGACCCATACCATCGTTACCTACCTGTACAGCTTCGGTCTCTCACGACTCAATATTGGCTTTGGTAGCGCCGCTGCGGTAGTGCTGTTTGTGCTCGCTATCGGAATCGCCTTCTTCTACCAACGCACCACCGGCAAGGGGAGTAAGGCATGAAAAGTATCACTACCCGTAACACCCTGCGGGTGATCATCCTGATAGTGGTAGCGAGCGTGGTGATCGGCCCTCTGTTAGCGGCATTTTTCGGTGGCTTCAAGGGGAATTCAGAGCTGCGTACCAATCCGCTGTGGCTGCCTGATAGTTGGGCTGCCGACAATTACATCGGCATCCTGCTGGACGGCAATTTCTGGCGCTATTTGGGTAACTCGTTTTTCATCTCGTTAATGACGGTGTTTTTAACCCTGGTGGTGGGGGCCGCAGCGGCTTATGTGTTTTCGCAGATCCGCTTTTTCGGCGCCAAGATGATCCTCTCCTATCTGCTACTCGGTCTGATGTTTCCCTTTGCGGCGGCCATTCTGCCGCTGTTTATCAAGGTGCGGGATTTGGGCCTGCTGGATACCTATTGGGCGGTGATCTTGCCCCAGACAGCGTTTGGTTTGTCGTTAGCCATCCTGCTCTTTAAGGCTTTCTTCGACCAACTGCCCAAAGAGCTGTTTGAAGCGGCCTACGTCGATGGCTGCAGTTACTTGCGCTTCTTCTGGTCGTTCACGCTGCCGCTCTCGACCCCCATTCTGGCCACCGTGGGCGTGTTCGTCTTTGTGCAGAGCTGGAACAACTTTCTACTGCCGTTAGTGGTGCTCAATGACCGCTCTATCTACACCTGGCCGCTGGGCATGATGCAGTTCCAAGGGGAGTACCTGACCCAGTGGAACATGATTCTGGCCTTCGTGACCTTGACCATCATTCCGGCGGTTATTTTCTTTCTCGCCGCCCAGAAGTACATCGTGGCTGGCCTGACCGGCGGCTCGGTTAAGGGATAAAGGAGGATCCATAATGAACGATGTTATCCATAACCCTATTCTGGCCGGGTTCAATCCTGACCCCTCTATTTGTCGGGTAGGCGACGACTATTACTTGGCCACATCGACCTTTGAGTGGTACCCAGGCGTTCAGATTCATCACTCCCGCGATTTGGCTAACTGGACGCTGGTCACACGGCCCTTGAGCCGTGCCAGCCAACTAGATATGCGCGGCAATCCGGACTCATGCGGAATCTGGGCGCCCTGCTTAAGCTACGCCGACGGGCTGTTCTGGCTGGTTTATACCGACATGAAACGTTATGAGGGGAACTTCAAGGATGGACATAATTACGTGGTGACAGCGCCGCGTATCGAGGGGCCCTGGAGCGATCCGGTCTACCTGAATTCAAGTGGCTTTGACCCTTCACTGTTTCACGATTCCGATGGCCGAAAGTGGTTGATCAACCTGCAGTGGGATTATCGCCAGCGCGAAGGACGGGATCGTTTCGGCGGAATAGTGCTGCAACATTACGATCCTGAGCAACGCCGCTTGGTGGGCGATATCACCAATATTTTCGCCGGTACCGAAATGAAGCTTACAGAAGGTTCGCATCTCTACTGGCGCGATGGTTGGTACCACCTCTTGGTGGCCGAGGGCGGCACGGGTTACCAGCATGCGGTGACCATGGCGCGTTCCAAAACGCTGACAGGCCCTTACGAGGTACATCCCAACAATCCACTTCTGACGAGTCGACATGATCCTGAAAACCCGCTACAGCGGGCTGGCCATGCAGACTTGGTCGACTCCCCTGAAGGTGACACTTATCTGGTGCATTTATGCAGTAGACCTCTGACAGGCACCCGGCTATCGCCGATGGGGCGCGAGACCGCTATTCAGCGCGTGGAGTGGGGCGAAGATGGCTGGCTACGGCTCGCTGATGAGGGCAATGTACCAGCGTTAGAGGTGGCGATGAGTGGGGTGACGCAGAAGCTGCCTGCTCATGCAGAGCACTACGATTTCAAATCAGCAACGCTGCCCGATGCGTTTCAGTGGCTGCGTACCCCCTATCCGGAACGGCTGTTTTCGCTCACTGAACGGCCTGGCTACTTACGTCTTTTTGGCCGTGAATCGGTAGGTTCCTGGTTTGAGCAGGCGCTAGTGGCACGTCGTCAGGACAGCATCCACTGCAGTGCCGAAACGACACTCATCTTTGAACCCGAGGACATTCAGCAGTTTGCCGGGCTTATCGCCTACTACAACCGCTTCAAGTTCCATTATTTAGCGGTGACCTTGAACGATGCAGGCGACAAGCTGCTCAGCATTATCAGTTGCCTGGATGATTGGCCGAACGGCAATCTGAGTACCGTCGAAGAAGGTGTCCGCCTTGCCCCTGATGCCACTATTCGGCTTGGGCTGGATATCCATGCCCGGGAGCTGCGCTTTCGCTATGCCCAGGGAGATCAGCCCTGGCAATCGATTGGTCCTGCGTTAGATGCTGGCCTGCTTTCCGACGAAGGCAGCGGTCGTGCCCACGGCTATTTCACCGGCAATTTTCTAGGAATGGCCGCCCACGACATTAGTGGACGCGGCACCCCCGCCGATTTCCAGGCGTTTTGCTATCGCCGCGCCCCTCTTTCAGAGACGAGATAAGCTCATGGCTGAAGTAACACTACGCGACATCGAAAAGACGTTTCATGGCAAAACCACGGTAATCCCTGATTTAAATCTGCATATCGAAGATGGCTCTTTCACTGTGCTGGTTGGGCCTTCTGGCTGCGGAAAATCCACCTTGCTGCGCATGATTGCGGGCCTGGAGACCGTGACCCAGGGCACGATCACTATCGGCGGGGAAGACGTTACCACTGCCGAGCCGAGTGACCGGGACATTGCCATGGTTTTCCAGTCCTACGCGCTTTACCCGCACATGACGGTCGCTCGCAATATCGACTTCGGCATGCGGCTGGCAAAAGTGCCCAGCAAAGAACGGGAAGCCAAAGTGACCGAGGCCGCGCGCTTGCTCAATCTTGAGGATCTGCTCGAGCGTAAACCTGCTGAGCTCTCTGGGGGGCAGCGCCAGCGGGTGGCCATTGGCCGTGCCATTGTGCGCAGCCCCGGCGTATTTCTGTTCGACGAGCCGCTCTCTAATCTGGACGCTTCGTTACGCAACCGCATGCGGGTCGAGTTGGCCGAACTGCATCAACGGCTCGATACCACCATGGTGTATGTCACCCACGATCAGGTCGAGGCGATNNCGGGTCGAGATGCGTTACGAGATCGCCAAGCTAAGCCAAACGCTGAATTCGACGATGATCTACGTGACCCACGATCAGGTCGAGGCGATGACCCTGGCCGACTGCATTGTGGTGATGAACGCCGGGAAGATTGAGCAAATGGGCAAGCCCATGGCGCTTTACCAGCGCCCTGAAACACTGTTTGTCGCTGGTTTTATTGGCTCGCCGAAAATGAACTTAATCGAAGGGCCGCTAGCGGCGGCCTATGGCGCCACCACCCTAGGCATCCGGCCCGAGCATCTAGAGGTAAGCCGTGATCAGGGTGAGTGGAAAGGGCGTGTGCGGTTCATCGAGAAGCTCGGCGCTGACGCCTTTGCCTATGTGGACAGCGAGCAGGCCGGCCCGCTCACCGTGCGTCTCTCCGGCGATGTCGAACTGAGTAATGGCGACACGCTGTTCATTACTCCGCAACAGACCCAGCTTCACGCGTTCGATGCCGGCGGACAGCGGCTGCCTGACGACGCGGTTCACCAACGCTCAACCAGTCGCGAGAGCACGCTACACCATTAGCTACTACCAATTTTCCAACCACCAATATGCAAAACAACGCTCAATAACAAATCCAAGGAGCTAGATAATGACAACACAAAGAACGCTAAGCCGCTCATCGTATATTTTGGTGATCTGTTGTATTGCCGCCATCGGCGGTTTCCTGTTTGGTTTCGACAGTGGCGTGATCAACGGCACGGTGGATGGCCTACAGGCCTCTTTTAACTCCGATAGCGCAGGCACTGGTTTCAATGTGGCGTCGATGTTACTGGGCTGCGCGATCGGTGCTTTCTTTGCTGGTCGTCTGGCGGATCGCTTTGGCCGCCGTACGTTGTTGATCGTGGCCGCTGTGTTCTTCCTGATCAGTGCCTGGGGCTCCGGCGTTGCCGGTAGTTCTATGGAGTTTGTGATATATCGCATTCTCGGTGGGCTTGCCGTAGGCGCCGCCAGTGTCATGACCCCGGCTTATATCAGTGAGGTAGCACCATCGGCCTACCGAGGACGTTTAGCTACTATTCAACAGGTGGCGATTATTTCTGGCCTTTTTATGGCATTTTTGAGTAATTATGTCTTGGCCTATGTAGCGGGCTCGGCCATGTCAGAACTGTGGTTTGGCTTCGCGACCTGGCGTTGGATGTTCTGGATTGAGCTGATACCGGCTGCCGTATTCCTGGTGGCATTGCTGTTTATCCCTGAAAGCCCGCGCTACCTGATCAGCACCGGTAAGCAGGGCGAAGCCCGCCGTGTGCTTGGGTTAGTAATGCCTGAGCGTGATGTCAGCACCAAAATTGATGAAATTAATACCACTCTGGATCAAGATCACAAGCCACGGTTGAAAGATGTGATCAACCGCTCCACGGGCAAGATACATGGCATCGTCTGGGTGGGGATTGGCTTGGCGGTTTTCCAGCAATTGGTGGGCATTAACGTCGTTTTCTACTATGGCGCAGTGCTATGGCAGTCAGTGGGTTTCTCCGAAGGCGATGCGCTACTCATCAATGTGATCTCCGGTGCCGTGAGTATTGGTGCCTGCCTGCTCGCCATTGCGCTGATCGACAAAATTGGTCGCAAGCCGCTGCTTTGGGGTGGTTCGGTTGGCATGGCGGCGACACTAGCGTGCCTCTCTTACGCGTTCTCTACGGCGACGATGGTGGATGGCAGCCTACAGTTATCGAGTGACATGGGCGTATTTGCGCTGCTGTGTGCCAACCTTTATGTGCTGTTTTTTAACGCCTCGTGGGGGCCGGTGATGTGGGTCATGCTGGGAGAGATGTTCCCCAATCAAATGCGTGGTTCGGGGTTGGCGATTGCAGGCCTTTTCCAATGGCTAGCCAACTTCGGTATCACCATGACCTTCCCTATCATGCTGGCATCTATTGGCTTGTTTGGGGCCTACGGGTTTTATGCGATCAGTGCTGTTGCCTCTGTCTTCTTTGTTATCTACTTCGTCAAAGAGACGCGCGGGAAAGAGCTCGAAGAGATGGCTTACGAGTAAGTCACAATGTTGCCCCGATGGCCTGATTAATCGGGGATCATGTGCCTATTTTAAACAGTATAAGGCTAGTTTTTGTTAATAAAATCAATGGTTTGTTGGTCGTTTAAAACATATAAGCAGTTGTTTAACAATGCTTTTTGCTTACTGCTGGCGCAAGGTGGCACGGTGGCTGCAATGGACAGGTTAAGAGCGTAGCAGGTAGGACGACCTGGCGTTCTTACCCTTTAAACCGACGTGCAATGCTCGCACGGATGTTTAATTTAAGCAGTAAAGCCATTTATAGGAGCAGTATCATGATGAAGACGGAATCTCTCAAGAAACTTGGCATCCTAGGTGTATCATTTGGCCTGTTGGCCAGCCCACTTGCGTTTGCTCAAGTGGACAGCAGTGACGAGTACGAAGAACCGACCCCGCAAGAAGAAACGACGCAGGATGATCAAGGTAACTACAACAGCTACGACACTGAGCAAGATAAAGGTTCGGATGTAGGCACTGAGTACGAAGAGGAAGAGGAAGAATTCACTTACGAAGAAGAGGAAGAGGAGCAAGAAGTACCCACCACCGATGAAGAGGAGGATGATTCCGGCTGGTAATTGCAATCTTTAAGGAATAACTTTTCTCGGGCTCAAGGATGAGCCGACGGATGCCCCGCCAATTGCGGGGCATCTTTGTGTGTGGCCGTTAACAGTATCAACCAAGGAGCACGATATAATTTCGCGCTAAGGTGTTAAGCATCGGCGCGCTTAACAATTTGAGAACGCTACCCACAAGGATGTCTCGATGCCCCTGAACTGGTCACCCCTAAAATGGACAGACAAGCCTCAATTGCCCAAGGCCGAGGGCCGCATAGCGGCGATTGACCTGGCCCGTGGTATAGCCATCGGTTTGATGATTATTAGCCACTCAGTCAGTGGGTTAGTCGGCATTCGCAATGTACCTGATTGGGGGATGGTGCCGGTTCATTTTCTGACTAAATTCTCCTCTTCGCTGTTTATTGTGGTGTTTGGCATTGCCCTGGCGGTGGCGTTTCTTTCCCACACTCAAAGCGATGACTGGCCTAAGCGCCGGTTAAAGCTGTGGCTGCGCGCTGTAGAAGTATGGTTCTGGTACAAAGCGCTCCTTGTCATAGAAATGCTGCCGTTCTACTCGCCCAGCGAGATCGTCGATGCGTTGCTCTATGGCCGATTTGCCATTTGGGTAGAAATCTTAGGCTTCTACGCCACCGCGCTGCTTTGGGTGCCGCTGATTCTGCCGCTCTGGGCGCGGGCGCCGCTTTGGAGTCGACTCGCCACCATTGGCGGATTAACCGCCCTGACTATTTGGCTGCAAAGCCTTACGTTTGGCGGCAACGATATTCTGAAGGCGCTGCTGGTAGATCATGAAGACCACTATACCTGGGGGCAAATTAGCCGTGCGCCGATGATTCTAGTCGGGCTGCTTATCGGTGAAGCGTTGCTGCGCTGCTACTTCGACTCCGCCAAACGGCGCCGCTTAGTGCTCGCTCTGTTGGGCCTGGGTGCGCTGATGGTGGCGGGGTTTTATGCGCTGGCATTTATCAGTGGCGATGTACATGCGGCGATGCTGGCGGTGGCCAACAATGTCGGCAAACACCCGCCAGGGCTTGAGTTTATGCTGTTTAGCTTGGGCGGTGCACTGGTGCTGTTAGCCCTAGCTTTAGCCGGGGGCGCCAAAGCCGCCAAGGCACTTTTGCCGCTGACGATGGTCGGTTCAGATGCCCTTAAAGCGTTTATTTTCCATATTGTGATGATCTTTTTAGTGCTGCGCTTTTTGTGGGAAGGCGAGGGAATGTACACCTATCCACAGGCGCTTGGCGTAGGCGGTCTGTTGATACTTGGCGCCGCAGCGTGGATTTGGTTGACCCGTTGGATGGCTAACCACCGCTAAAAGCGATTAATAACTGCTGGAGTTACGATTTGCGACACTGGATACAACGTGGGCTGGTGGCAGTAGCGCTGATGATGGCGCTCCCTGCTCATGCCAATGAGTATGATACAAATTGGTACGATGCGCATTGGTACTATGAGGTAGATAAAAAGAGCACCTGGCAGGGCGATTTAACCGCGCGCTTGAAGGCTATCGAAGACGTCTTTGAGGGGCAACTGGGCGTTTATGTACGAAACCTCGCCAGTGGTGAAGCATTTTCATGGCGCGCCGATGATCCTTGGTATTTAGCCTCGCTGATTAAAATACCGGTGGCAGCGCAGGTGCTTGCAGAGCGCCAGACGGGTACGTTGACGTTGGATGAGCGATTAACGCTTGCGCGTAGTGACTTTGTCGATGGCGCGGGCCCCACCAATTGGCACGACCCCGGCACGCTTATCTCTATCCGTTACTTGATGGAGCAGATGATTACCGTCAGCGATAACACCGCCACCGATATGCTGATTGGCCGCGTGGGGCTGGCGGCAGTTAACGCACGCGCCCATACGATGATCGCCGCAAGCGGTGGTAACTCCGGTGAGATAGGCCCTATCTCTAAACTGGTCGGCGTACGCCAAGGCGTTTACGGTGAACTCCACCCTGACGCGCGGGAGCTTGGCGGGATGGATTTTATCGCCCTGCGTCAGCACTCGGTGAGCCAGCGTGGGCAGGCGTTAGCCCGCGTCCTAGGCGTTAGTACGGCGTCCTTCACCCAACCTGATTACGGCCATGCATTTGATGCTTACGAAGCCACCGGTGAAAACGTGGGCACCCTAAGCGCCTTTGGCGACCTGCTCGCCAGCCTGCACCCTGTTCAACAAGGAAGTGCCATGGATGATTTAGATGACGAACAGCGGCAAACGTTGTTGGCGCTTATGCAGCGAACCCGTTCCGGCAAACAGCGCCTTAAGGCAGGTATGGGAAGCGGCATAAGCTTCGCCCATAAAACCGGCACTCAGCAGCGGCGTAGCTGCGATGCCGGTATAGCCGAGCGCACTAACGCGGATACTGCAACACAAGGGCCCTGGGTAATTGTCACCTGTACCCGCGGGCCAGAGGCGGTAAGCGATCACGAACGCGCCTTGGCCCGTGTGGGCGAAGCGTTGCGCTATAGCGGAGCCCTGGGTAAGCCGTGGTAAACTACCGCCCCGAATGACCCCTCAGAACATCATTAGTTAGGAGTAACCTATGACACGCGCCAGCGCCCGCCACATTTTGGTCAGCAGTGAAGAGCAGTGCCTAGCACTCAAAGAAGAAATTCAAAATGGCCGCGACTTTGCCGAAGTAGCTAAAGAGCACTCCAGCTGCCCCTCTAGTCGTCAAGGTGGCGATCTCGGTAGTTTTGGTCCCGGCCAGATGGTGCCCGAGTTCGATAAGGTTGTCTTCAACGACGAAGTAGGCCAAGTACACGGCCCGGTGAAAACCCAGTTTGGTTACCACCTGCTGGAAATTACCGAACGCACTTAACTTTTCCTAACCAAACGCTCTTAATTGCGCCTAAAAGGCCGTCAAGCGTTGCGGTCATTCGACCGCAACGTGAGGAGTACGCCTTGAACGACCCGATTATTACTATTAACGGCCTGAATAAAACCTACGAGGGTGGCTTTCAGGCGTTAACCCATATCGATTTAACTATCCACCGTGGCGAGATATTTGCCCTGCTTGGCCCCAATGGCGCAGGTAAGACCACGTTGATTAGTGTGGTCTGCGGTTTGGTTAACCCCACCGCTGGTCATGTGTTGGTAGACGGGTTCGATAATATTACCCACTACCGCCAAGCCCGCGAGCGCATTGGGTTAGTGCCCCAAGAGCTGACCAACGAAGCGTTTGAAACCGTCTGGAACACCGTCAGTTTCAGTCGTGGTCTGTTTGGCAAAGCGCCCAATCCTGCGCATATCGAAAAAGTGCTTAAGTCGCTGGCGCTTTGGGATAAGCGCAACAACCGCTTGATGACACTCTCGGGTGGCATGAAGCGCCGTGTGCTAATCGCCAAAGCGCTCTCCCACGAGCCGCGCATACTGTTTTTGGATGAGCCCACCGCAGGGGTCGACGTTGAGCTGCGCCGGGATATGTGGGAAGTAGTGCGCCAGCTACGCGATAACGGCGTGACGATTATTTTAACCACTCATTATATCGAAGAAGCCGAAGAGATGGCCGACCGCATCGGCGTTATCAATCGCGGTGAGCTGGTGCTGGTGGAAGAAAAAGCGGCGTTAATGAGCAAACTGGGCAGCAAACAGCTAACCCTGAACCTGCACAGCCCGCTGACAGAGATACCTGCACACCTGCAGCGCTTTGAGCTAAGCCTAGCCGCTGAAGGGTATGAGCTGATCTATACCTATGACGGTAGCCAGGAAGAGGATGGTCACGCTATTTCAGAGCTGTTGACCGCGCTTGAACGAGAGGGCGTCACCTTTAAAGACCTGAACACTCGGCAAAGCTCGCTTGAAGATATTTTCGTTGATTTGGTTAAGGAGCGAGCATGAACCTGCACCCCGTTCGCGCTATTTATAT
>LGOV01011278.1_pt3 | contig 16305 bp, 12 predicted proteins | sample 469881 | NCBI WGS metagenome assembly LGOV01 (sample SAMN03857199, study PRJNA290197) | marine sediment metagenome | biome: marine cold seep biome; feature: cold seep; material: marine sediment; isolation source: sample #5579, elevator 3A push core 41 containing 12 cm of sediment... ...
CGCCCCATCAGTAAAAAACTTCCGCTTGTCGCCAGGAGAATGGTGCCAAGGGGTTAAGGTAACATAACTTAAAAAGTTATTTCGAAAGATATAATGCAAGGTTGTGCCACCCGCTCTTTCAATATGTATAAAGCAAATCACACGTCAATTCGTTTTCAAGTTTAGCTGTCTATTTTCCTATTAATTGTTCGTATAACATTTCGTATTCCTTTACATATCTGTTCAAGTCAAACATATGTCGCACGGCTCTCTTCCCCTGTACAGCTAAGGTTTTTGCTTCTTCTTTACTTAGAAGCCGAATCAATTCATCAGCAACCCGTACCGGATCCTTCGGCGGGACCAATACTCCTGTCACCCCATTCCTTATTATTTCATCTGTCCCTCCACCACTAGACGCTACTACGGGAACCCCGCAGGCCATAGCCTCAATCAAGACGTTGGAGAGTCCTTCCAAAACGACATCTGCATTAGTTAGAAGAAGCGAGATATCAAAAATTTGGTACAGTTTATCCACATCTTTTCTGAAGCCTAAGAATACGACGTTCTTTTCTATTCCCATCCCTTGAGCCAGTCCTTCCAATCTCTTCCTCTCAGGGCCATCGCCTACTATCAGAAAACAAGTCTCTGGAAAATGCTGAAGCACATTCGGAATAGCCTTAAGCACCGTCATATGATCTTTGTGGTTACTTAGCCTTGCAACAACCCCAACTATGCGGCCAAAACCTGTCAGACCCAGTTTCTTCTTGACTTCAAGACGGTCGATATCATATAAATCAAAGCGACTGAAATCCACTCCATTATATATTACATGGAAATGAGGCTTCATTTTGTTGAAACGATTTGAAAAGCCAGCGCGTGAATTTGCAACCACGCAATCACATAACCGCGAAAGAAGTTTTTTCAAATGTTTTTCTCTCCGCGACTTGTCCTTTGCGTCACGAATGGCTGAACAAATTACCGGCCGCCTTGTCAGTTTCCCAGCCAACACACCAAATAAACTGCCCATATTCATGAAGCCATGAATTATTTCAATTTGATTTGCTCGAATGTATTTGGCCAGATTCCAAATTGGGCCAAATATGTTATATTTTTCGCCCCTCTCAAAGTATTGTAGGTTGACTCCCAGAGAAGACGCAACCTCGCCGTATCCCTCACTCTCCCTTGCTTTTATCAAACATACCAGGTGAATATCATAGTCACGATGGCGTAGACCTTTTATCAACTCAACAAGCTGGCGCTCGGCCCCTCCGAATTTGAGGGAATCAATGACAAATAAAATTCTCATAAAAAAGTCCAACTCAGTTTTAAAAAGCCCTTTGACTAAACGTCAAGTAATCGCCATATGTACAGCACAAACTTTCTCATAGCGGTATTGAAAGTCACAACCATTAATCTGGCTGGGATAGCCATCGCCTTTCCCGGAAAAGCAAACAACGATTCTAAGTATAAACGGTTACAGCGGCTCCATACATCCTTCCCCATCGATTTCTCGATCATTAGTAAATTCATAGCCCAGTTCCACCCTGTCAAAAATCGCCACTGGATATTAACGATCGATAGAACGAATTGGAAACCTCCGAAGGTCGACATCACCATTTTGATTCCCGCCATTGCCGACAAAGGCACAGGTTACTCACTGATTTCGATTCCCGTGTCAAAGCGAGGCGATTCCCATTAGGGCAAGACGAATACAACTAATGAGATCAACAAGTTGCCGTTTAGCACCACCAAAATGCAGGTAGTCACCCGGATACAGCACTTTCAGCCTTTCAAGCTTCATCCGAAGGGGCCTCTATTAACATCCTTGTCGGCAAGCATATGCTGATAACAAGCTATCATTATTAAATACTGCATCATCATAGGCAAGGAGTCAAGGCACGAAACAGTGAAAGGAATAAGCACCACAATCAACAAAGTAGATACAATTGCTTTGTAATAATTGCTATCCAGCGATTTCCGCCGTGCTGCCCGATGAACCAACACAAATCCGGAATAAATGAACATTAAAAAAAAACATAACCCAACCAAACCCAACTCCACAAGATATTGCAAATAGGTGCTATGAGGATTCATCTTAGTCGCTATTTGGTGAAACCCTACACCAAATATAGGATGTTGAACATATTCCCTAGCTAAGTATCTATACAGTTCATATCTCCCCACTATACTCCCCACATTGCGTACTCTATCTGCATAAATACCCGTTTCTTGTATCGCATCATGGGTAAGGTAAAGAGGGATAAAAATCAATAGTGTAGAGAAATACACAAAAACAACTAGCCTTAACATCCTCCATTTCACCAAAAGTATAAGTAGAATCAATACTTCTACTATTAGACATGCCCTTGACAAATTGAGAGCAGAAGCCACGGAACAGAACAATAGGCAAACAACACTTATGTGTCTATTTGCTAACCCTCTCTGGTAACAGTAATAGGCAAATGGCAAAAAAAACAGCATGGCAGACGAAAAAACAATGCCATCATCAAAAGGGCCATTTGTTCTGTAAAACGTGCCGGCCATGCGGATATCTGCCGGCCCATACAAATTGGTCTGAAATAGGGTTTCTGCGACGCCCAGCATCCCCATAAATGTACCACCAAGCATGACCGAAGAGAGTAAGTATCTTTTTTGAGGCCTCAAATTAATTAACCAAAAATATAAGAAACATGGCAAAAGGAAGATATCCAATAACCTCTCGAGTAAACGGGCGTTCACAGCTATGCCGTTCGCGAAAAGATTCAAGAATAAATAAACTACATATATAGTGCCGAATTTCAGAAGCATGTCCACATTGATGTGTCGTTGCTTAATTAGTAAATACAGCAAATAAATGGGCAGAACAAGAGCCAAGATAGCTCGCAGAATCGACACATCGGGAATACCGGGGCCAAAATCGGTTAAAACAATCAGCATAAAAAATGGCCACAACGCAACTGTGAAATATGCAATGAAGTTAAACACGCCTCATAGTCCTTTAGTGACTTTTTCCAGCTCGTCTTCTAAGCGTTCTCGAGTCGGCGGCCAGAATGACTATCCGGGAGCAATCACACATCCAATTTATCCTCCAGCAGAAAGCGGTCCTGGTTTTGCTAAATATTTCCTTACAAAAACCCTTCGCGCTTCCCTGGGCAGTAACCTTATGTAACTTATGCAACCAGTTTAACCAATATGATTAACACAACTGTATTCTGACCCAGCCGAACCCCGAACCATCGCTGCATTACTAAGCGCTTTGACAGTATCCGCCTCGGTATGCTTCAGTAAATGTCTTGAGAGTACGTTCGAGAGAAAAGTTCTCTTCTCCCACTTCCCTACACTTTTCAGCAATCAATCTCTTCCTTTCCTCATTGGAAAAAATGCGCCTAACAAATAATGGTAAGTCCTTGACAGATTCCCTATTTAGAACAAACCCTATGTCATGCCTTCGGACAATGGCTGCAAGATCGCCAATAGAAGGACTTGTTAGCACAAAGGTACCAGAAGCCAGATATTCGCTGAACTTAACAGGAGACGCCACCTTATTAATAATTGAATCGTCCCTGATGATTATAGCCATATCCGCCGCGTAAGAGTAGATTGGTACCTCACGATGAGGAACGAACTTAATCAAATAATCATCGCCAGAAATGTTTCTCTTGCCAAGTGCCAGATCTGTTTCCTTTACCTCATTGGAGAGGAAGATTAGTTTCAGGTCGGTGACATATTTTTTCAGGTAAGCAAAGTAGTTGACAACGTTCTCAGTTAGTTGCCAGGCCTTTTTATGACCCATGTATAAAAGAACGAGTTCACCCCTAAGCCCCAATTTTTCTTTTGCCTGTTTTTTCAACGTGTAATCAAAAATGCCGAATATATCAGGATCAAAGGAACTGCGGGTCAGCTTAAACTGATTAAACGATAGATTGTGTTTCGCAACATAATAATCGATCATATTTTGAGAAACACAAAAATTGATATCGCTCAAGCGAAGAGCCAATCTTTCCTTAAAATTTGAATAACGATGCCAAGGGGAGCCTTCTTTGACGGCGTTAGTGTTATAGATATGTTCCTCTATGACCGCGCCGTGAATGTCACAGAAAACCTTGATGCCTGTAACAGCCTTAAATGGCAGAAAAAACAGGCTGTACTCATAGCCATGAACATGAAACATCTTAATATTTTTTGCGAAGATGAAATATGTTGCCACTATTAACCCAATAGGATAATAAAAAAATTCTATTAGAAAGCTACCAATCAAGCAACTTGGCATTATATGTATTGTTATGCCTTTTTCGTAATATTTTCTCTTTACTTTTCTTATCATAGCCCTTTTGAGGACAAATTTAATATGGCAGAAAGCTAAGACAGAGACATTGTATCCCTGCCTTTTAAGTCCTAGTACTTCCATAAAGAACTGTTGCGAAAAACCACTTTCCTGAAGCAGATTGTTCCCTGATATATGAAGAATAGAGCTGCCTGTATTATCATGTCTCACTTCCGGTCACCTTTACCTACTTAAGGATGCAATGCGTGCAGAAAGGGAACAAACCTTCCTCGGCATATCTCCTAAAAGTCTTCCTATAAGGCGCTTGCCGCCTTTTAAACTTGAACTGATTAAAAACGCTTTGCTTCCGGATTGTCCAACTTAAAGAATATGGTCTTCTTTTATTAAATCTGGGTATGCAAACGAAAATTCATTACCATTGAATGTCATTGCTTCTTCAGCGGGTTTCGGCACTGTGTTGAAAAATGTAAAGGATGAGCTTCCATCGGGGATTGTAATACAAATCCTTTCCTCCATTGAAACGCCCGAAGTAAAAAAGTTCCGTGTATAACAACTTTTCTTTCCTGACAATGTGATAATAGTAGTGAAAAAGGTTGGAAATGTTTTGGAACATGCTGTCAGGAAACAACATTTTTCCTTAACCCAGTACGAAGGAGAGTACCACCCATCTTCTATTTGACCAATTTCCTCAAATCTTTTTTCCCCTGCGTAAATGTCTATTTCGAACTGTATCCTATCAGATATATTGCAAATAAGATGGCTCTTGTCGTCATGTACTGACACTGTAGGTCCCAGCACGTAATTTAACTTTGCACTCGAGCCGCCTTTTTCTCCACAACAGTCGTGAATCATAATAAAGTGAGGCAATAGAAAAATTATATGTCGGTAATGCCAAGCACCCCTGCCCCTATCTACATATTTACCTCCAAAAATAGTAGGAGCGTGATTTTTCCAAATCCTCAAGTTAGATCGATAATTAATTCTGTTTATCCCAAAATGCTGGCCAAAATCAAACTGGTCTCGGTTATTAAGAAGAATCGTATTGTGCGAGCCTGTGCTCTGAAAAAAACGCCGCCATTTTAGGGGGCCATTATAACAATATGTGCCTGGATCGATGAAAACATCATGTCCCCAAAGGGATAAAACTATGCTCATAAGATCCGCATGTCGATGGCCATAGTTATGAAATGGTTCCTTTATCCCGGCAGAAAACAGACAGTAATTATATTCATTTGAAGACATGTCTTTGAAAATAGCAAATTGTGCTGTCTCCAAGACGTATTTTTCTTCTTGCTCTCTATCCGATGAAGGCAGTCTTCCAAATCCAACAAACCAGGAGGCCCCCTCACTAAGGTCTTTTCCAAAGGTTGGGATTTTGTTTTTCTCGAACCATTTGGAAGCGATCTGTGCAACAGCTTTCAAATTGAGTTGCTTTCTGTCAACAGCCAGGCCTAAAAAAGTACCATCGTCGCCATCTCCAAGCATGGGCAAGTTGCCGTCAGGCTTCGCAATTATGCACAATGCCATAACAAGCTTGTGAATGTCCTGTTGCCATTTCTTGGCTGACAGGAATCCGAGACGCTCTCCCAAAACCGCGGCTAAAAGATAGGCCTCAGTTACTTGCAGGTGGTACGAAGAGCATAGCTCATTGTGGAATCCATCTTTCAAAAACTGTAATCGCAGTTCCTCCCTGAGAACTCTTGCACTCTTGTTTCTCCAGACCACTGAATCTTTAAACTCTGATAGGAGAACACCCGCGATGTACAGACTCGCGGCCTCTATAATCAAGTGGTTGTTTCGAAAACCCCGGTCGTCGGATGTAAAGTGATAACGCAGAAAATGTATGTGAAGGTAGACCCATCGCCAAAATGCGCTCTTGGCCATTTTGTCAAAATAGGGGCAATCGCAAAAGAGAGTATAGGCTGCTAACCAGTGATTCAGACGAATGGCGACCTCCATGGCGGACAACCAGTTCACTCCTAGTAAATATGGATTGGCCTGGGTCCAACTTTCGAATTGATGCCAGAAAGTCTTAAAATACTGTGGTTTCTCTGAAAGAAAATAGGCTTTTCCCAAAGTAACCCAGTGAAGATGACGATTTAACTCCCACGTGGTTCGCAAATCACCGATTTTAAAGGATTGCCGCAAATTAATATTCCGGAAATAGATAAGTGGCCAACGTTTTTCGTTGATAATGGTTGAATGCCAGTCTATCCCAGGACCCACTTCAACTTCGTACGACCGGAAAAGTGATATCCGACCTTCGCTTATTTTTAACGCCGCATCAAGAATCTGCTCTTGTTCCCTAGGAAAATGTTCTTCAAAAAACATCTTAAAGTCTTTGTCCGATATGAGCAGTAAACTATTCTTGAAACGATTTTCCCACAGACTGAATATCTTGTCTAAGTTGTTGAATCGCCTTTGATCTGCCCTCGTTAAAAAACTAATCAGATCTTCTTCAGTAGGCAACCACCCAAGGTGCCTACGCTCTCGAAGCAAATTAAGTATCCTGTAACCCCCAAAACTCGCTCGTTTTTTTGAGAGCGCAAGAAGCTCATTAGGTGATTTTCCGCGTAATCGCCTAGCGATTGTTTTTAAACCATGTAAATCGATCATGATGAGTGTCTGACTATTTCGTCTATGTCAAAACACATATTAGTGATATTCACAGCCTCATCCAGAGATATCAAATTGGACTTTTCACCTCTAATCGACCTCAGAAACGCATCCATTTCGCCAGCCCAACCCTTATCTAGCTTTTTTAAACCGATATTTTCAGAAGCTTTCCCCCGTACCTTCAGCTTTTGATAATCCTCAAGGATAAACGAAGTCTGATCAGCATGAATTTCAAGATATTCCTTGCCCTCGGACTTGTTTCCGACGCTGCTATAAACAAGCGTTCCCAAAGATCCATCCTCGTATTTCAAGCTGGCGACATAAGAATCGTAAGTGTCAACGTCTCTATCCAAAGATATTGCTGGTTCAGCAGTAATCTTTACAACTTCCTCCCGCGTCAGAAACTGCATCACATCTAAAAAATGACAGGCTTCACCAACAATTCTCCCGCCGCCCACATCACGTTTTTGCGTCCAATGCTCAGGCGGAATGAATCCCGCATTAACCCGGTATAGCATTTGTATCGGTTTCTTTAACCGCGTTAAGTGTTTTGCCACCTTCCCAATCAGGGCCGAATAGCGCCTATTAAAGCCCACGGAAAAAACGACATCGGCACCCTGGGCAACTGTCTTTAATTCCTCTAGTTCTATTCGCTTAATGGCCATTGGTTTTTCCATCAACACATGTTTGCCAGCCTTGAGTGCGTCTATCGCTATCCGTGCGTGGCTATCGTGGCGTGTCGCGATTATCACCGCATCAATCTGGGCATCCGAGATGATATCTTGATAATCCGTTGTACAATATTGGGCCCTGAAAATTTTCCCTACTTGCTTTGCATTAGCACTATTCCGGGTACATACGGCAACAAGAGAAGTCTGAATCTTGGCCTTCAGCAAATTCGGAATGTGCTGACGTTGGGCGAAGCCGCCAGCCCCAATAATACCAATCCTTATGAGCCCTTTAATGGACTTCTTCTGATATACCTGAATTTTTCTTTTGATGGGAGAAATAGTTTTGTCTCTCCCATAACTGATCAAAGCACCAAGTGACCTTTTCGTCTTGTCTTCAAGTGCTTTATATGCCTCGGGAGCTTCATCGATAGAAACACGATGGCTGATAAAAGGCTCAATTTGTATCTTACCTTCATTGGCTAAGTTCATAAATTCGCTCATGTTCCGATTGAGCGTCCACCGAACATATCCTATGGGGTAATCATTTCCTCCAATTTCATATTTTGGATCATAGCGTCCCGGTCCATAGGAGCAGGAAATTCTTACTTCAGCTTCCTTTTCATAAAACGGAGATCGATTGAAGGTCAACCCAACGTCTCCAACAATAACGATTCGGCCCCTCTTTCTCAGCATGGACATGCCTTGATGTACGGGATCACTACTTTTAGTAGCGGCACATATCAACGCAGCATCAACACCAATCCCGTTACTAAAATCTAATACTTTGTCTATGACGTCCATGCCATTTTCAAGACAAATAGCATCATCAGCCCCAATTTGCTGCGCGGCCAGTACACGCTTTTTGTTAATATCGATTCCCATAACCCGGCATCCGCTTATTTTCAGCAATTGCACAGCAAGAAGTCCAATTATACCCAGGCCTATGACAACTACCCGATCGCCCAGGCCAGACTCAGACTGCCTGACGGCATGGATGGCAATTGAGCCAATTGTGGCAAATGCTGCAAGCGACAAATCCAGTCCTTCAGGGACTTTGGCCACTAGATTTCGCGGGACAGCAACATATTCGGCATGACTTGCAAATCCGGAGCCCCCGCAAGCTACAAAATCGCCTCTTTTTAGGTCATCAATTCCTCCGCCAACCTCTACGACTTCACCCGCGAGGCTGTAACCTTTAGCCAATAGGGTAGTTCTGTATTTTTCGCGTGCCTCAAACGTTTCACTGATTCCTTCACTTATAATCTTTCTTAGCGCTTTCTGATATAATTCAATGTCAGGAAAGAATCTACATAAAGACGATTCTTTCTCACTCAAGGTCCTGGCAGTCGCAAGCTCAGTGCCTGCACTAATAGCAGAATAATGAGTCCTAACAAGCACACCACCATTGAAACACAATGGGGCCGGTACTTCTTCGATGACAAAACCTCTGTCAGGGGTTTTAAAGACTTGTTTCACAGCAATGAGTGCCCTTTCAATAGAATGTCGCCTATCTTCGTTATGTTAGGTTAAGCCTGCTGATAAAAAACATATGTTTTCCCCGTTCTGTTCTTTCGATATCACTTACATATTCAAAAAATAACATTACCAGTCCATTAACACTATCAAGTATTTTCGTAGAAATCTCTCTTTCGTCATCCTCGGTGTAGTTACCACTTTTAACAATCTTAACAAGTAATTCCGCCTCTCGCTCCTGGATTACCTGCATCCTTAGAATATTTTCAAATGCCCGGAAATGCTGACCAAAAATCAAGGCCGTAAGTGGTATTTTAGTTCCATCTGAAAGAATTATCAGATCCTGTGTTCTCCCATCAATCTTCGACAGCAGCCGAAATTGTCTACCACACTCACATGAATCCTTAAGACTCAACGTTGCGATGTCACCTGTGCGGTAATTGATAAGTGGCATGACATAATTGTAAAAAGATGTTCCAACAATTTCCCCCGCTCGTCCTTTTTCTGTCACTACCTGTCCTTTGTCATCAACTAACCAATTGAAAGCATACTCGGGAACCAAATGGTATTCACTGCTCTTTTCACAGTCTGTAGCCAGAGCAACGTGTTCAGCCAGTCCGTAATGACAAAAAACCCTCGCATTAAAAACTTCTTCTATAAGCTCCCGCTGAAATGGATACATATTCTCCGATGAACAAAAAATTGCCTTAACTCCCGGAAACGGACTGACATTGTTAGCCCTCATATATTTTGCAAAAAGCTCGATTGTCGAAGGGTAAACATGGAAATATAAGGGGTTGAACTCCCTTATATAACTGACATACTTTCCCATATTCCGTTCATTTATTGCGTATGATGATAGATACAACACATTGTTTTGCTTACTGAATTCACAAATTTTTCGACCCGGAATGGCATGTCCTCTAACTTGTACCATCCTATCGCCAGGACGGTACCCAACCCACGACCAGTTTCTCTCGATAAATGCCCGCTCAGCCAAATCTGACCGAGCCTTTTCATAGCAAAACGCCAACGGTGTCCCCGTGGACCCACCTGTATTAAAATACCCCCATGATCTTTTTGGAATATTGGTTGCGCACAGATTGGCCCAATTGTCCCTCACCGTCTTTTTGTCCAACAAAGGGATGCCGTAAATGTCGTCGAGACTTGTAACATCCTCCGGACTAAACGATATCTCCCTGAACAATTTTTGATAATAAGGAACATTCTGATATGCGTGAGTCAACAGCCTGACCATCTGCTCACGTTGAAATGATTGGAAATCTTTCTTTGTCCAATATTGTGATTTGCCGATAAACTCACGCATTTTCCTTTGGTACGTTCGACGCCTCATTCGGTAAAGCGCGGAATCATAAATGTTGCGAAAATTAACTGTCATTTTTTTGGGTGGCCCGTTCGCGCCGCTCAGCAATTACCATCATTGAATTCCTATATATGAATCGTGGTGTATTATACACTTTCAGCTTCACTCCTGTTGTAGCATTTAACAGGGCCTTAAGCTGTTGCCGTAGAAGAGTGTTGCCCCAACCGATTACCTGCGAGAAAAAGTCATAATGTGGGCCCGCCTGTATAAACCTCTTATGAATAACCCTAAAGCCAGAACTTTCCAACAGATGACAAATGGATTTGAAGGAATATAATATAACATGATGGTGGGGGCTAAAACTGGGCCACTTAGCTCCGTACAATTTTCTAAAATAGCTGTCTGTACAAGGGGTAGTCAGCACGATGTAAGCGCGCCCCTGAAGAGACAGGTTAATTGAATCAAGTAATCTTAAAGGGTCGTCAATATGCTCAATAACCTGAAATAATGTAACAATTTTAATGATAGATTCGTCTACGACTATATCCTCTATACGTTGAAACATGTCATACTTCTTCTTTAGCTCCTTATAAGCTATATCCGATGATTCAACCCCCAGACAGCTATAACCTCGTGATTTCACCGTCTTTAAAAAATTGCCGTTTCCAGGGCCAATATCCACAAAAACCGCATTTTCCTTCGGTATTGTTGTGTTCTTCTCAAACATATCTAAGTACTTGCTAAATTGCTTTAGACCTCCGCCAGAATTACACGGAGCTATATTCTCGTAATAGTCATCAATTTTGTTTCTGGGAGTCACCTGAAAAGCCGTTGAACAATTTGTACAAATTGCATATTGCACATCTTGAACAGAAATCCTTTGGCGAAGATCAGCCTTTTGACAGCATTTGAATTTTAAATCGAACAAGAGGGGCCCCTAATTTTCAATGTGAAGAGTCAAAATCAAGACGTGACAGTTGATTAACGCGCCTCGTATACACAATATATAAATAAGCCATTGTGCTGACATATACGATGCCACTCATAATGTGCGTTACTGCGGCACCTATTATTCCCATGAAATACACCAAGACCGTATAACCAAGGATATTTGAAATCGCAGTCGCAACATTGCTATTTCTTAGGTCCTTACCCCTCCCGTGCGCCCCAAGAAATCGATTGATCAGATCTCCAAAACCATGCAGAATTGCCCCAAATGAAATTAAATACGCCAGAGGCACAGCGGCTGCATATTCCGAGGAGTAAAACAGCATCATTATTTTCTTTATGAATAAGAGGTAAAACAATAACGCATTTCCGGATACAAAGATAGCCCCCCACATGACCCTTTTGGGAATGGCATCTAAATTGGCAAAGTCCTTGAACATAGTGGTGCCCATAGCGTTCGGAATCAAAATAAGTGGCGCGGCACTCACCAGAGCTAAAGAATAATAACCAACATAGGTAGTATTTATAAAATATGCAATGGAGAGGGCGCCTATTTTCGCACTTGAAAAATAAACTATTGAACCCAAAAACCACGGAAAGCCATAGCGCTTAACTTCGCGATAAACTAAAATCATACATTCCTTTATCTGATTAAATTTTGGCTCCAATGAAATCAGCATCAACAATAATACGAAGGCGGAACATGATAGTTGTATCATTAAAGCCGAGGTCGCTGACAACGGAAGAAATGAAATATAGGACAATGCCGCACAAACGTATGCTATTTGAGGGAGAACTCTGAATATGGACAACCTATAAATTTCATTGGTTCCCTGCATTATCTTTTCTAAACACAGCGTCAGGGGAAATACAAATAGCAGTGGGCATACTGTTCTTATCACACAGCCCAAATCAGTTCTGAAAAGCCTGTTTTGAAAAAATGAAAAGAAAAAAATAAAAACCATGAAAACGGACGAAATAGCCAAAGCAAGCAAGAAGAGGGACCCCATTAATTCCCGTGTAATATTTTCGTTTTTCTTTTGTGCTAAAAGTCTTGATCCTGACGCAAAAATGCCGAAAGTAAAAAATACAATTACAAATGAAAATACGCTTTGCAAAAACTTAAGATCACCATACTGCTCTGGACCCAGAAGGCGTGTATTAATAATGCTTACACCAATGCCAAGCACTATACCCAACAGCATGGAGGTATAAAGAGAACCAACCTGCCTAAATTTATTGTGTCTTATGAGTGATCTGACGGTGAGCACACTAATATCATTTACGAATGATGAGACCTTACCCATGGTATTTCATGGAAAAAAGGGAAAGTGTTGCGTTGGGCACTCTTACGGGGAGCAACCGCAATTTCTGACGGAACAAAATTGGGCCTGTCAAACTCAGCGCAGACTATTTCTGGAGCCATTCCATAAGGCAATCTCAACCCGGGTGCATTACCCAAACCATGCTTAATATTTGCTGTATTATCACCATCTTAGCTGTATTTGAGCCGTGCCTTACCTGGCTGCCATTGTTTTCGATCAGAAAGGGCGGTCAGAAACTGCGGATGCTCCCCTCTTCCGCGTCTTGACGGAGGGGTGAAGAGTTCGTTCAACGCTTCGCTTAATACGGATGTGGAAAGCATATTAGTAGCTTGGAAGGCGTCTTCTTGGATTTGAGATCGAGAGGATCAACATTTCAATCACTACAGAGACTATAACACTGATTGAGCCAAGCGATCATTTGATTGGCAAAAGAACCCTTATCAATTAAGGCATTATATGGTGTCAAAGGTATCTTTTTCGTAATTCACGGATTGGGCGTTTTTGGTCAATTGATTGTTTCGCCACAATACCGTGCCTGATTTGTGTCTTCAAGAAGTTTCGTAATTTTTGACGCACCTAGAGTATAATATGTAGCTTGCTGTAAACTGAGCAGTAGCTGTACAGGGATAGGGCCTTTCGAGGGATCAGTCCAAAGTATTACATGCTGGACCAACCAGAAGTAACCGCTGCAAAGTCAGGAGCTTAGCTATTTTACTCTTATATTAGTAGGCGCGGAAAGTGCTCGGGTAATGCCGACAAGTTCAAAGGCACCAATATTCATCCCGTCAAAATTAATGCAGGGAGAATCGGTTCGAAGAGAAAAATCATTATTGGAGACTTGTTTGAAACGTGGATCTAAGTTAATATCGTGAGGCTGGTCAGCGAGCCAGTCTGACGCCCAATTATTATCAGCAATGTATTCTCTGTGCGGGTTTTCACCGATTTTGACATAGTTTGTAAACTCAGTGTGTATGCAATTGAAATCAAAAGTATTTTTTTCGGAAAACCCCTTTTTAACTTTGGCAGTTATCCTGACAGCGCCCTCGGATAGAGATGAGCCGTAGATAATGTTATATTTGATCATGTTTCCAAAAAAGTGAGCCGGGTTATTTGGGGCGTCAAAAAGTAATGCCCCATAACCAGCCCTCCCCATATAAATAGTGTTATTCATAACGTTGCTGTTACTAGCATCTTGTAAGGCAATTCCAAAAGTGATGCCGCTAAAATCATACAGTAGATTGTGGCGGAGTATATTACCTGATATTCGGCCTTGTTGACCATGCACTTTAATGCCAGTTCCGCAGTGTCTTATAGTGTTTCTCTCAATTATGTTATTCTCCCCCTTTGCCACGTCGATGCCTTCACCGCCATTATTGAAAATAACACAATCATGTACGTAGAGGCCCCTTGTTATAGAATAGGCATTAACCCCATCGTGATTGCCACTTCCTACGCCTCCACCAGCATTCTTTAGTGTGCAACGGCCAATCTCAACATCCTCCACAGTATTACTACCAGCTTCCAATATCATGACTGCATGAGAACCATGCTCAGCATCAATTATGCATCTCAAAATCTTTATTTCACGAACGTCAGATGATTGTGCATAAATATACACAGGATGCGCACTCGCCTCACTGAATTCGAGGTCCTGAATTGCAAGATATCCGCAATTTCTAATATCAATGCAATAAGGACTAGTAACACCTATGCTCCCACGATCCGGGGCGTAATCTCCTCTTAAAGTAATTAAATTGCCCGGAGTGCCACCTGACCTAATATACAAATATTCGATTGAATGTTTTCCACACACAAAAAGGGTATCCCCTCCCTTAACACCTTCATTACCCCATATTACGCTTTTAAAGCCGTTCCAAGCATTAGCATAGCAACTTCCGTCCTGCGAGCCGTAATCTCCACCAGACGGGCGAACGTAGAATGTTTCTGCCGACCCCAACATAGGTAGGATGATAATGGAAAGAAACATGACAAAAGAGAATAGCCGTTTCATTTTGATTTAACCTCCACCCAAGTTTGGGGATGTCAATATGTCATACCGAAACACCCATTCCACACAACAAACTTAGGAGATAAATAATCATGGCATACGCTATGCTTTGGATATTTGGTAGTGTCGGCATGGGTTGTATACTTTTTTTACACTAAAAGAACGTTACGCCATTGTCACACAGATTAAGCAAAAGTGATGCCAAATGATGATTTCAGAAACCTGGGGGACTAAATTCGGTCACATAGGGGGCAGCTTCATATATTGTTTACGTTTGGCTTTAAAACTATGCGTATGGATTACAAGAATGAAACACAGATTACGAGACGTGTTTCTCGATATCGCAAACGGGTTCCAAGTCCCGGGATATGGCGGTATGATCTGGAAATACGGGCAGTTGCTGGCTCCGTCATGGATGTCCGATGTTTGTTGCTGATTATGCCTTCCTAAACTTTCTTCTGATTCCAGCCAAAACGATTAGGGAAGAGCTAAATAGCCACATAGTGGAAGGAAGAGGGATGGGGGCAACATACCAGCCTACCATTTGGCCTGCGTTATTGATCCCAAGGACTTTTGTTTTGGAAGCACCAGGGAATGCAATTTGAGTGTAGCCGTTGCAGTCCGTTAGAAACCCATAGCATTGGGAATCCACAGAATCTACGCAGTATCCCACTATATCACCTGCATCATTTATGTCCGTGGCCCTTAAAAGGCTTGCACCAGTAATATTGATCGTGGTGTAGGACCCTTTGTCAAAGAAAAAGCCTTGAGCGTTTGGTGGGCCATCCTTATATTCGTAGTATCCTACGATCTGCCCAGAGTTATTAATTCCACAGGCAACGCTATGATCAGCCCCAGGAAAATCAATTGCGGTGTAGGACCCGCCGTCAAGCAAAAAGCCGCCGTGGTAACCAGTAGAAGGTGCATACGTCCCGCCAACGATCTTGCCCTCATCGTTGATGCCAGAAGCCCATGTCTCCTCGGCATTAGGATAATCAAGCTTGGTAAGCGTGCTTGCATCAAGGTGATAACCATGCTGGCCATTGGTATCAGCGCCCCACCCTACTATCTGGCCTATGTTATTGACCCCATCGACACTCATAAAATGCCCTGGGAAATGAATCGTGGTGAAGGAGCCCCCATTAAGAAGAAACCCACTGTCCACAGAATAACACCCTGCGACCTGCCCTGCATCATTGATTCCACTTGCATAAGTGGGCCAATCACCGCCAGGGAAATCAATGGTCACATAGTCGTAGTGCTCTCCCGCAGGACTTGCCAAAAATCCGTGTATTACAGCCGCATGGGATGGGAAAACAACACTCAAGATCAAAAAAACAAACATAAGCTGACACAATTTTTTCATTTTTTTCATCTCCTCGTTCATGAAACTGCCGCTGAATACGCCGGCATTTATGGCTGGGATGAATTGAGTACCGGGTAAGGACGATTGCATCCCCCTTCTTTCACCAATGGGAATGACTGGGGCAAAAATAACCTTACTTTTACATCAGCCAGACAGGATTTTCAGACTATTCTTCTTGAGGTGAACTCCACATTTTGTTCTGTAGATCAAAAGTATTGATATATTATATCAGTGTGATATACTTTTACGCCATAGAGATCAAATCTTTCAACTGGGATGAAGATACTATAGAACACATGGCTAATCATGG
>LGOV01000927.1_pt2 | contig 16228 bp, 16 predicted proteins | sample 469881 | NCBI WGS metagenome assembly LGOV01 (sample SAMN03857199, study PRJNA290197) | marine sediment metagenome | biome: marine cold seep biome; feature: cold seep; material: marine sediment; isolation source: sample #5579, elevator 3A push core 41 containing 12 cm of sediment... ...
CGCTTTTTCCCAAAATTTCACAAACATTGCGTACCCGCTCTTCCTGGTTAAATTGGTTTGTTATTTCCTGTTGGTGCTGTTTCGAAGAACTGAATGATGGAAAGCCTACAGCTGAGCTTATAAATTGTAGGCTAAATAAAATACAATGAAATGATTAATATGTAAAAAAAAGAGGATGATTAGATCAAATTGTGTGCCTACGGCGAACAGGCGGTAGCCTGTGTGAACTTGGCGCAATCAATGATTAATTATCCTCTTTTTTGATTTAAACACTAAAGGTTTTTTGTGAGTACTTCCCTAAAACTTTTCCAGCAATACGGACATGATCGTAGGGAGTTGGGACAATCGGATCATACTTTGGATTGAATGAAATAAATTGTTGGTCACGGTATTGTTTAATATAACTTTGATTATTAATAATAATAATTCCAATATCACCCTGATTAAGTTGCGTCTCAGGTTTTATAAAAACAATATCATCCTGAGTATAAGCAGGTTCCATACTGTCACCAGTTACACGAATCGCAAATTTTGCTTCGGATGGAATCGTATCAGCGGGAAAGGCACGAAATTCATAATGATCGGAATCTAGAAAGCTACCAATTCCAGCAGATGCGGGCAGGAGATAAAGCGGGAGCTCTCGTGTGGTAATTGTTTTTTGGTGAGAAAGGGTGGATTGCTCGTATGATGTTAAATGAGTTAAGGTGTGATTAAAAAAATCCTGAGCGTCAGGTGAAAGGTTGCGATATAAAGAAAGGAGGGTAGATTCTTTTTCTGAAAAAGTTGACGTTTCTTTTTTATGAATCGGATTAAAGTCAAGTTGATAATCAAAAGCGTTCAATAGTGCTTGGAGCGTGTCATATTTTGGATTACGGGTTTCGCCTGATAAAATTTTATTGAGTGTTGGTAACGGAATCCCTGATTTTTGGGATAAGTTATAGGCAGTGAGCTTGGAACGTTTTTTTAAGTCGCGGATTGTTTGATTTAACATGGTAATCACCTCTTATTTTATTATAAAGGATGATAAGAAAAAGTACAACAAAAATAATCATTAATGGTTAAAATAATAGATTATAGATTGACAAATAATCATTAACGGGTGTATTATTAGGAAAAGGATCAATGAGGGACAGAAAAAAAGTGAAATTATCAAAGAAGGTAAATCATATGGAACGTATTATTTTACACAGTGATATGAATTGTTTTTATGCCAGTGTCGAGGCATTGTATCATCCTGAATACGATGGGCTGCCTTTGGCAGTTGGAGGAAAAGCTGAAAATAGACATGGGATTATTTTGGCAAAAAACCAATTGGCAAAAGAAGCCGGTGTTAAAACAGGGGAAGCCCTTTGGGAAGCTCGCTTAAAATCACCGAAACTAATCATCATTGAACCCAATTATTCACGGTACCTAAAATTTTCAAAAATGGCGCGACAAATTTACAATCGCTATAGTAATTTAGTGGAATCGTTTGGATTAGATGAAGCGTGGATTGATGTAACAGGTAATAAAGATCTCTCAGGGCTTGCGTGTGCAAAGAAAATAAGTCGTGATATTAAAGAAGAATTAGGATTAACCGTATCTATTGGGGTATCCTGGAATAAGATTTTTGCAAAATTTGGATCGGATTATAAAAACCCCGATGCCATAACTGTGATCGATCATCACAATTATAAAAAAATCGTGTGGGAATCGGATGTCGGCGAGTTACTCTATGTTGGGCCAAAAACAAAAAAAAAGTTAAAAAAATATGGGATCGATACGATTGGTGAATTGGCTTTGGGATCTCCTGATTTTTTAAACCAACAATTTGGAAAAATGGGAACCGTCATTTGGCGTTTTGCCAATGGTTTAGATCAAAGCCTGGTTAAAGAATTTGATGAAAAAGAAAATAACAATCATCGTGATCTAAAAAGTATTGGGAATAGTATTACCACACTCCGTGATATCAAAACATTAGATGAAGCCAAAGGGATTCTTTATATGTTATCAGAAAGTGTGGGAATGCGACTAAGGGAAAGTGAGTCGTTATGCGAAACCGTTGGGATTCAAGTGCGAACCAGTGGATTAAACAGTTTTACACGACAAATAAAATTGAAAAAGCCCTCTAATTTAACGCAAGAAATTGCAGAAGCAAGTTTTGCATTATTTAAACAAAATCTTGAATTTCCATTATTAATTCGATCACTAGGAGTCCATGTGAGTGCTTTAGTTGAAGATACTGATACGGTGCAACTTGATTTATTTGGGTGTGAAGAAAATCGGATACGATTAGGCCAACTCGATACAACCCTTGATGGGCTACGGCAACGATTTGGGAATCAAACCGTTAAACGTGGGATTATGATGGGGGATCTTTTTACAGAAATGGATCCAAAGAAAAAGCATATTATTCATCCGCTGGGGTATTTTTAAAGCTTAGTTTAGAGTGCTATGAAAATTTGTTTAATAAGCGTTGACTCGGTAAAAATATGATAAAATGAACGCATGTGTTAAATGACAAAGAAAGAGACGAGGGGCTTATGAAAATTGAAACAAAAGAACAGATATTAGAGATCTTAAATATGGATTATGATCAGTACAAAGAAACCGTTATGAAAGAAGCCTATGATATCCTTGTGGCTCACAAAAAGAAGCAAATCAAAGTTACGGGGATGTTAGCATTTAATAATCGTTGTAAAAATCAATGTACCTACTGTGGCATGCGAGCAAATAATACCGATCTAAAACGCTATACCATGCCATTAAAAGAGAGCATTGCAATAGAGAAAACTTTTGAATCCGTCGGGATCAATCGTATTTTTTTCATTTCAGGAGATGATCCAAACTATTTTTTTAATGATTTAAAAATTATGGTAGAGGAAGCCAGTAAAATGGGGTTATATACGATGATGGGCGTGGGAGAACGATCCTATGAGGAGTTTTTGGAATTAAAAGAAGCCGGACTTGATGAGTATGCTTTAAAATTTGAAACAGCCAATCCAATCTTATTTGAAAAAATAAAACCTCGAAAAACATTAGAGAAGCGATTAGCAAGCATTGACGATCTGAAAAAAAGTGGTTTGAGATTAGGCTCAGGTGATATTGTGGATTTTCCCGGGCAAACCCTTGATAATTTAGCAGAGGATATCTTATTGACTAAAAAATTAGAAATTCATTGGGCGCCAATAATTCCATACATGCCAGTCCCAGGAACACCATTAGCCAAAGAAGGACCCCGTGGTTCGGTTGAAATAATGCAAAAGGTTATTTCTATTTTAAGAATTATGCTACCCGATGTGGATTTGACAGCCCAACAACCAGGAAAAGATTTAAGCAAGGGATTGGGCGATTATGATGCCAATCGTGATGCGATTAAAGCCGGTGCGAATCTTTTATTTGTCGATATGACCCCAAAAGAAGAGCAAGAAAACTTTAGAGTGATTGAACACCGCGTATTAAATGAAATGAAGACCGTTGAACGTATCATAGAGTCGATGGGAATGGTTCAAAAATAAAGAGTAGATTGAAAAAACAAAGGATGTGCTAACATTTGTTAGAGGGGAAGCATGAATAACAATAAATATTGTAAAACCTATATTAATGTCATTGTTGAATTTAAAACAGATGGAGAGATGATTCCTTTGAAAATTATTTGGGAAGATGGCCGAACATTCGAAATTGATCGAATTTTAGATGTAAGGCCAGGCGTTTCACGAAAAGTTGGTGGCCAAGGGATCCGCTACCTCTGCAAAATTCATAATAAAGAAGTGTGCCTTTATTATGACCAACCCCAATGGTATCTCGAAGCCCAAGTTAGCGGGTGAATTTTTAAATAGAAGACGTAAAAAAGAGGATGATTGAATACATTGTCTGCCTACGGCGAACAGGCGATAGCCTGTTTGAACTTAGCGTCCCCCAATGATGAATGTATTTGCTGTTTTTAAAAGAGACAAAGAAATTTATTGAGTAATTAGTAAAACGTAAAAAAAGAGGATGATTGAATATAGTGTGTACTCCAAGGCGAACAGGCGATAGCCTGTCTGAACTTGGCGCAATCAATGATTAATCATCCTCTTTTTCGATTGAGCACACAAAAGGTATTTAAATTTCGAGATGACAAAAACCTTGTGATTCATAAAGAATAACCCCTAAACCTTGGGTGATTGCAGCTTCAGACAAGGCATAAATAGAAAGTCCTGGAGCATAACAATCCGCTGCTTCACCAATTAAATGCTTCGAATGTGGAATGCCGCCAACTTCTTGGTTTCTTGTAGGACATCGAATACCAGAGGTAACAATAATGGGATTTCCAAGAGCAGCACGCGTGGCATCAAGACGTTCAAGAAGGATAGGATCCATTTCATGAGGGAAGCCATTACAATACGCATTGAGGCAGTCACACTTAAATTCGTCACGTTTAAAGTAACGCGTCAAATACGCTGGGGTTTCAGGATTCGAGATGTTTGAACGTGCGACAGGATTTGAAAACAAGGCCTGATGCGTTAATGGGCCAACCAACCCATCAGGTTCTAAGTCATGATCTAATTGGAAACGACTGATCGCATTACGAGTGAGAGGTCCTTCAATGTTGTCCAAAGGTCCAGGGGAGTACCCTGCATTTTGTAACGCGTCTTGAATTTTATAAATATACATTTTAATTTTTCTCCTTTTTTTCTTGAGATAATTGTAACAAACAATTTTTTAACTTTTCTGGAATCGGAAAACCAATACGACTAAGATTTTCAGTGATGCTTATTCCTTCATTGGCAATGTAAAAGAAAATCACCCCTGTTCGCATCGCGTTTCCACCACCCAATAGATGTAGATCTAAAAGATGCGCCATGGCAACCATCATAAGCATCAGTACTTTTTTAAGAATCCCAATAAAACCAATTTCACTGGATAATTTCTTTTGAATTAAAGCAATAATAAGCCCTGTAAAGTAATCCATTAGGATAAACCCAAGCAAGGTATATAAAAAACCATCGAATCCACCAAGAATCGACCCAATAAAAGTTCCAAGAATTCCTAAAAAAACAGACAGGTGATCAAAAATAGTTTTCATGTCATTTTTTCGCCTCCTTTCTTCTTATTAAATAATAGATAGAAAAAAAATGAAAAAGGTGCCATAATAAAACAAGAAAAATAAAAAATGTGTCGGATTGAGAGAAATCAGTTAAAATAAAGAGGCAAACTAAAAAAGGAGGAGAGAAAAATTTGAAAGAACCAGAAGAGACAATTAATCAAATTAAAGCAGGTGCAACCCTATCCTATTTCACGATTGCTTTGAACACACTCATTGTTATCTTATATACACCGATTATATTAACGGTCCTAGGACCAAGTGACTATGGATTATATAATTTAGTTGCCTCAATTTTGAGTTATTCAGGATTGCTCAGTTTTGGATATTATACTACCTATATTCGATATTATACGCGATATAAACGAGAGGATAGAAAGACACAAGAAGCCCAATTAAATGGGATGTTTTTAATTATTTTCTCAGGTCTTAGTATAATTGTTGCTTTAGCAGGGATGCTTTTATATTTTAATACTGAGACATTATTAGGATCACAATTCTCTTCCTATGAATTAGAACAAGCTAAAATTTTGATTAAAATAATGGTGTTTAATTTATCATTGTCATTTATTACCAGTGTTTTTAATTCGAATATTACAGCCAATGAAGAATTTGTATTTCAAAAAAGTTTACAGTTAATTAAAACAGTCATCACGCCGTTTGGAATGGTACTAATTTTATTCGCCGGATATCAGTCGGTTGGATTAGTGCTAGGTATAACGGTGATCGCTATTGGAATTGAAATAAGCAATGTTGTTTTTTGTTTTAAAAAATTGGGTATGAAATTTTCATTTCGTAAATTTGATGGATCCGTGATGCGAGAAATGACGATTTTTTCGTTGCTTATTTTTATAAATGTAATTGTTCAACAAGTCAATTGGAATGCCGATCAATATATTATTGCTCGATATAAAGGAACCGTGGCGGTCGGAATATATGGATTAGCCTGTGTATTAAATCATTATTATATTGGGTTATCAACCGCAGTGGCGAGTGTTTATTCACCACAAGTGAATCGAATGGTTGCCCGAGGTGATGATTTTAAATTAACCCAATTTTTTGCAAAAGCAGGACGCATTCAGTGTATGCTTCTTCTGAGTGTGTGTTTATGGTTGATTGTTTTTGGACAATCATTTATTATGCATTGGGCAGGTGTTAATTATAAGGATACGTATTATTTAATGTTGTGGTTAATTATTCCAGCGACGGTTTTATTAATACAAAATATTGGTGTGGAAATCCAACGATCGAAAAATTTGCATCGCTTTCGAACCCTGGTATATATTGGAATCATGGGCTTAAATATTGGAATCAGTATTCCCTTAGTTCAATATTATGGGGGGCTTGGTGCAGCGATGGGGACAGGAATTTCCATAACTATAGGAAATATTATTTTGAATGGTTATTATCAAAAAAAAGTGGGACTAGATATACGTTATTTTTGGTTTGAAATTTTCAGATTAATCCCGTCCTATATTCCGATAGGAGCGGTATGTTTAGTGATTTATTTTGGAGTGAATACCGATAAGTGGATTAATTTTTTTATGGGAAGTGCGTTATATTTTGGGATTTATGGTTTATCCATATGGTTTATTGGAATGAATGCAGAAGAGAGAATTTCTTTTTCAAGATCGTTTAAAAAAGTTGTTGAATTTATAAAACGACAAATAGAAAAATGCCCATTTTCATTAAAAGAATAATGAAAATGGGCATTTTTAAATTAAAGTATTAGTTAATACAGTCTTTTAGATGTGTAATTTCAACTTTTAGTTTATTGGATATTTTATTTAATGAGGTCAATTGATCATTAATTTCAGTCATTGAGTCTTGATGCTTTTCAATAATTTTGAAAGATTTTTCAGCTTGAGATTCAACGTTATTCATACTTGAAACAATGCTATCGAGTATGGTTTCAATTTTTTTAGCCGAATCAACACTCATCACTGCTAGTTTTCGAACTTCATCGGCAACAACATTAAATCCTAAACCAAATTCACCAGCACGGGTAGCTTCAATTGCTGCATTTAAGCCTAAAAGATTGGTTTGAGTGGCTACATCTCGAATAAATTTTAAGATTGAATCCGTTTCTTTAACTTTAGTTTTAGATAAAGTGGATGATTCTAAAAGTTCATGGGATGTGGACAATAATGATTCAATTTGTACTGAAAAATTACTAATCACATCACTAATCGAACGAATATTTTCGAACATATTTTCAGAAATAGTATTGAATTTTCGAGTTTGTTCAACAAGAACGAGGTTATTATGTCCGAGTTTTGAAATAGAATTAGCAAAAATATAAAGCATGTTTGCGGCTGCTTCAATTTTTTCTCGGGGAAGAATTGGAATTTTTCGTAAAGCTTCAATGTATTCATCTTCATCAATTTTAAGTTCCCGTGCAATTTTTCTAAAACGAGCTTCGTTTGGAGGAGCATCAAGAACTTGCCCACCTAAGATTGCACCAATTTGAACACCATTAACAATAATAGGTGCTGCAAAATCAACAAGGCCAGCATGACACGAATAGACAGCTGGTTTACCTGTGGTAGCAGCACGTTTACCACCATTAATATCACAAGAGATACAGCGTTTATTACCTTCAACGGAACCACGGGTATATTTCATACAGAAATCTGAAAAACAGCTGGGTTCAGTGATGGACCCTTTTACATTATCAACAGAGATGCTTGCACATCCGGTTGTTTCTGAAAAGCTATCTTGAAAAGCTTGTAATACTTCTAAATCAATAAGATCGTCAACAGAGAAGTCTATGTTGTTTGCCATTAGTTATTTCCTCCAAAAGTTATTTACGCATTACCCCTATCATAATAAACAGGGGTGGGTAATGTAAAGATATTATTTTGTTCAATTGAGAAAAAATGAATAAGATTCTATTTTTTTAGGTTTGATTAAAAAAATAGGCCTTTATTTTATTGAATCAACAATTTGTGTCATAGAATCGAGATTAAAATCAGTTGGACAATAGAGTGTGCAGAGATGTTTTCCGCTTTTCCATGTGGCTAATCCTTCGGCATTGTCATTGTATTCGTATAAGACAGAATCGCCAGTTGCATTGGTGAGGGTTTCACCATTACTGAATTTAATATAAACCCCACTAATATCTTCCGTTGTATCGCTTGATTTACGGGCGGTATAAACAATTTTATTGGATGTAAAGTCAGCTTGTGCCAATGTATCTCCAATGGTATAAAGTTTAAGATCAGTAACATCAGTTGGTAAGGTATCAAAGGTAAACCCAATAGCTGTTTGAATATCAGCAAGTGTGGGTTGACTAATCATTGGATTTGGAAGTTGGGAAGAATCGTCGTCTTTTTGAGTACAACCAACAAGACTGAGTGAAACAAGGCCAACAAAGATCAGGGTGAGAAACACTGTTTTTTTGGATTTCATAAGACACCTCTTTTTTTTGATTCTAAAAAATCTATAGGGGACAATTTTCTAGTCGATTTAAATGTGTAAAGCTTGAGTCGCCATTGGCATAATCAATTACGCATTGACCATGTCCTAAAAGTTTGTATTTATAGCTTAGGAGCCCATCAAGACCCACAGGTCCTCTGGCATGAAGTTTAGCAGTGCTAATACCAACTTCGGCACCAAAACCAAATCGGAATCCATCGCTAAAGCGTGTTGAACAGTTCCAAAAAACGCCAGCAGAATCCACACGAGTCATGAATGTTTGAGCAATTTCTTTGTTTTGTGTTAGGATGACATCCGTATGGCCAGAACCATAGGTGTTAATATGTGTGACTGCTGTTTCGAGTGATGGAAGAATACGAATCGCTAGAATATAATCTAAATATTCAGTTTTCCAATCCTCTTCAGTTGTCGGCGTAATATCAATAATCTCGCGCGTCTTAGTGTCCCCTTTAAGGTGAACCCCTTTGTTTTCGAGGGCAAGTTTAAGACCTGGGAGCAAATCTTTTGCAATGGTTTCATTAATCAACAATGTTTCAAGGGTGTTGCAAGCGGCGACATACTGCGTTTTTGAGTCCACAATAATCTTAATTGCGTCGTCAATAATGGCGTCATCATGAACATAAACATGACAAATACCATCGGCATGACCCATAACAGGAATGTTTGAATGGGTCATAATGTATTTTACAAAGGCGTTTGAGCCTCTTGGAATAATTAAATCAATATAGTCATCTAAGTCTAACATTGCGGTAACATCATCCCGTGTTTCGAGATTTTGAATCCAGCCGGTTGGAATCCCAATGGTTTCGGTTGCGTTTTTAATGATTTGAGATAAAATGCGATTGGTTTCTAAGGCTTCATGTCCACCTTTTAAAAGGATACTGTTGCCGCTTTTCAAACAAAGGGTTGAAATTTGGACAAAGGCATCAGGACGGGATTCAAAAATAACACCGATCACTCCAATGGGACATGTGACCTTATATAAATCTAAGCCTTCATCGAGTTGGGTACTCAATTTGGTTGCACCTAATGGATTTTCAAGTGTGATGAGGCTATGGATCCCTTGAATCACATCATTTATTTTTTGAGCATCAAAGGTCAGGCGTTTTAAAAGTGGTGCGCCTAAATTTTCGTCTTGGCTGCGTTTCATATCTTTTTCATTGGCTAAAATAATCGCATCGCGATTGTCGTTTAGGGCATTTGCAATAGAGAGTAATCCTAAATTGCGAATATCACCATTAGTAGCTGCTAGTAATAATCCAGCATGTCGTCCTATTTTTCCACGTTCGTTCATATCCATAAGAATTCTCCTTAATTATGTTAATAAATTGTCGCGAATTTTTTCAAGATCATCAATCGTAAGGTCTGTTTCGCTGAGTAAATAGGTTTCAACATTTCCAAAATTAGTATTGATATAATCCATCGATATTCTTAACCAATCAGGTTTCACACCACAAAATTCCCATAGATGGTGGTTTTCAATACCAAGTTCTTCAGACATGATATTACCTAATAGATCAAAACTTTCATCAAAGGTAAGGTTTGTTAGGGTATAATCTGAAATAATAATGGCGTCAGGAACACCAAGAATACCAAGGATCAGGTAGGTCATAAAACCAGTACGATCTTTTCCGTTTGTGCAATGATAAAGAATTGGGAAGTCAAGAGGCTCGGTTAAATATTTAAGAACGGTTGCAAAGGATTGCGCACGTTCTTCAGTTTGAACTTTATAGATTGTGCGCATGAATAAATCAACCGAACCTGGTTGCCTAAAGTCAGGCTTTTTAACCCCAAAATTAAAACTTTCAAAAATTGGAATCAAATGATAGTGGGTAAATGAAGGAAGACGATCGGATTGACGACGTGCTTTTTCTTCATTTCTAAAATCAAAAACATGTTGAAGGTTAAAATTTTCGAAATATTTAACATCATTATCCGAAAGATGTGCAAGTTCTTCACTGCGAATAACCATACCCCATTTAACTTTTCGTCCGTTAAGACCTGTATACCCACCAATGTCACGAATATTTATAGATCTTTCTAATTGTATGAGGCGTTTTCCTAATTGTGTTTCCGCGGTAAAAATAAGATTAGCTTCATCTTTAAAATTATAAAGAGGAGAACCATCAGGAGCGGTAGGAACAGGATAGCTTTCTGGTTCAGGATCTTTTTGTATTCGGATGTGTTTTTTGTGTGATGTAACCTTTTTGCTCAATAAAAATGCTGGAATAGTTGAAGCCATTCCAATGAGGAGTGTTATATAAATTTGTTTTTTCATAAAGTGTTTCCCTTCTAGGCGTTTGATAATATAATATAAGACATCATATTTTTATAAAATAAATAAAAGTAAGGCATAAAATAAAACCTGTGGTAGAAAGTAACGCTAAGCATAATGGAGTTACAGGGATATTTTAAATGGATAAATCGAGATGAATCCGATACTTTATGATGTAATTATATCATATTATGGATAAAAAAAACTATAAAATTAGACGAGGTGAGGTAAGAAATGAAAAAGATTGGAATATATTGCCATATTCCTTTTTGTGTTAGAAAATGTGCATATTGCGATTTTCCGTCGTTTGGTATTACGAAAGACAGTGCAATAAAGGGATATTTTTTAGCGTTAGAAAAGGAAATTGGAGAATTTATAAATAAAAATAAAAACGACAAAATAACGGTTGATACCATTTATTTTGGAGGAGGAACCCCGTCGGCGGTTGAACCAGAGTATCTCGTCTCTCTCATGGCATTAATTCAAAATCGATTTGATGTTTTAAAGGATGCAGAAGTGACGATTGAGATTAACCCTGGAACGCTCACACAAAAGAAAGCATCCTTGTATAAAAAAGCAGGTTTTAATCGAGTAAGTATGGGATTGCAAGCCTGGCAGAATACTTTGTTAAAAAGTTTGGGCCGTATTCATACACAACAGGAATTTATTGAAAGTATGGCTTTGCTAAAAAATGTGGGGTTTGAGAATATCAGCGTTGATTTAATGTATGGTTTACCGAATCAAACGATCGCGAATGTGAGAGAGACCTTAAGGGCAGTTATGACTTTTTCACCCAAACATTTATCCTGTTATAGTTTGATTTTAGAGGAAAACACCCCAATGACACAAGCATTTAATGAAGGAAAAATAAAATTACCAGATGAGGATGTGGAACGTTTAATGCATTGGGAGGTTCATAATTTTTTAGAAAAGCAAGGGTATAATCATTATGAAATTTCAAGTTACGCAAAATCAGGGTATGAAAGTCGCCATAATTTAAAATATTGGGATGAAATCCCTTATTTAGGATTTGGATTGGCTGCCCATAGCTTTTATAAAGGAATACGCTATGGTAATACAGTGGATTTAGACGACTATATCAAAGGAAAATTTTTAAGCCGTGAGTTTAGCGGAAAAATGCCCTTAACACAAGAAGAAGAAATGAATGAATGGATGTTGCTAGGGCTCAGAAAACTAAATGGGATTGATGATGAGCTCTTTAAAGAACGGTTTGGGGTGAGTTTTTTTGAGCGGTATTATGAAACAATTGATCGTTTTATTGCGTCGGGTTTAGTGGTAAAAGAAGGCGCAATTTTGCGATTGACACATTTAGGACAAGATTTTGGAAACCAAGTATTTATGGGGTTTTTATAGGGTTAGTTTTTAGAAAAAGAGAAACTTAAGAAAACTTTAAAACTTGGGTGAGGCATTATAGAAATTAGTTGACAAAGTACAAATCGAATGGTATATTTAATTCAGATGTTAGCACTCGTTTATCGCGAGTGCTAATAACGAGGTGGAACATGGAACTTAACGAACGCAAAAAGAAAATATTAGAAGTGATTATTCGTGACTATATTAATACGGCTGAACCAGTAGGTTCTCGTACACTTTCGAAGCGATGTAATCTGGGGATTAGTCCAGCGACGATTCGAAATGAAATGGCAGATCTTGAGGATCTTGGCTATTTAGTACAGCCGCATACATCGTCAGGACGTATTCCAACGCAACAAGCTTATCGTTATTATGTTGATGAGATTATGGAAGTTAAAAAGCTTGAAAAAATGATTCGAACAGATATTCATCGTGGATTTTTAAATTCCAATACAGAATTAGGCAATACGATGGATCATACAGCACGTGTGATTTCTCAATTAACCAATTATACATCGATTGTATTGGCACCACGGGTATCAAATTTTAATTGTAAGCATCTTCAAATTGTTTCTTTAATAAAAAATCGGGTATTAATGATTGTAGTTACACAAGAAGGTGTGGCTAAAAATGTTGAGATGTGTTTAACACAAGAAGTTGATAATCTATTGGCGTTAAAGTTGACGAATATTTTAAATAGTTTTCTAAAAAGTAGTTTTTTAAGCGATATGAGTTCAGAGTTTATTGATCAAATACAGGAACTATCACAAAATGAAAGTAAATTAATTCATGAAATCATTCCTCATCTAAAGAAAACTTTAGGTGAAGAAACATCAGAGGTTCATTCAATGGGTTTAACAAACTTATTTAATTATCCTGAATTTAGTGATGTTGAACAAATAAAAAAATTAATCAATATTGTTCAAGAGAAAAATGTGCTTTCGGAAATGCTAACAAATAATGATGGAAGCCGAGTAGTTCGTATTAAAATTGGGGATGAAAATGATAATGAAAATCTTAAAGATTTCAGCATTATGACCTCAACCTATGAATTAGAAGGTGAAATGATGGGAACGTTTGGCGTGATTGGTCCAACACGAATGAATTATGATAATGTATCCTCGGTATTAAATTACATACGAAATGAGTTAAATTTACATATCTCAAATTTATTAACGAAATAGGTGGTTAAATGAAAAAAGAAGAAGAAATTCAAGCAGAAGATTTAGAAGAGGCTGTTTTATCTAAGAAAGACTTAGAAAAACAACTTGAAAATGATGATTCTGAAAAGGATGTAAAAGAAGACGTTTCAGAAGAAACTCCTGACGAAAAAAAAGACGATCCTAAAAAGGAGAATACCAAAGAAGATGAAGCAGTTTTAGAGCGGTTAATGCGCTTACAGGCTGATTTTGAAAATTTTAAGAAGCGTACTCAAAAAGAGAAATCAGATATTTATCAATTTGCAGCAGAACCATTAATAACAAAGCTTCTACCAGTGATGGATAATTTAGAGCGTGCAGAAAATGCTATTCAAGATGTTGATGAAAAAAGCAAAAGTTGTATAGAGGGTATTCAAATGGTGTTTAAGCAACTTAAAGAAGCACTCAAAGAAGAAGGCTTAGAAGAAATTAAATGTGATTGTGCATTTGATCCTAATTTTCATCACGGCGTTGCAGTGGGTGAAGATGATGAAAAAGAAGATCAAGACATTATGGAAGTATTTCAAAAGGGATACAACTTTAAAGGAAAGGTTATTCGACCTGCAATGGTTAAGGTTTGTAATAAATAGAGTGTAACCGAATGGTGTTTGCACTATCGGATTTGAATTAAAAAATATTAAATTGAATTTAGGAGGAAATAGATATGGGAAAAGAAAAAATTATTGGGATTGATTTAGGAACAACAAATTCATGTGTTGCAGTTTTAGAAGGTGGCGAAGCGGTTGTTATACCAAACGCTGAAGGAAATCGTACCACACCATCGGTTGTTGCATTTACAAAAGATGGCGAACGATTAGTTGGACAGGTTGCAAAACGTCAAGCAGTTACTAATCCAGATCGTACGATTGCATCCATTAAACGAGAAATGGGATCTGATTATAAAGTTAAAATAGAAGATAAAAGTTATACTCCTCAAGAAATTTCAGCAATGATTCTTCAAAAACTAAAAGCCGATGCTGAAGCGTATCTTGGCGAAACTGTTTCAAAAGCTGTTATTACCGTTCCTGCATATTTTAGTGATGCACAACGACAAGCAACAAAGGATGCGGGACGAATTGCAGGACTTGAAGTAGAAAGAATTATTAATGAACCAACAGCAGCAGCTTTAGCTTATGGTCTTGATAAAGATCAAAGCCAAAAAATTATGGTCTTTGACCTTGGTGGTGGAACATTTGATGTATCCATTCTTGAATTAGGCGATGGTGTATTTGAAGTTATGTCGACTAATGGTAACAATCACCTTGGTGGCGATGACTTTGACCAAAAAGTGATCGATTGGATGGCAGCTGAATTTAAAAAATCACATGGAATTGATCTCAAAAAAGATAAAATGGCACTTCAACGACTTAAAGAAGCGGCTGAAAAAGCGAAAATTGAATTATCGACTGTGCTTAAATCAGAAATCAATTTACCATTTATAACAGCAACGGCTGATGGTCCTCAACATTTAGAATTATCATTAACACGGGCAAAATTTGATGAATTAACATCAAGTTTGGTAAAAAACACAACTGGACCTGTTGAAAAAGCAATGAAAGATGCTGGAATTGGCAAAAATGAATTAGACAAAGTTATTTTAGTTGGTGGCTCAACACGAACACCTGCTGTTCAAGATGCTGTTAAAAATATTACGGGTGAAGACGCTTATAAAGGAATTAATCCTGATGAATGTGTTGCGATTGGTGCAGCTATTCAAGCTGGTGTATTAGCTGGTGAAGTGAAAGATGTTTTGCTTCTTGATGTTACACCATTATCTCTTGGTATTGAAACATTAGGTGGGGTATTTACACGATTAATCGATCGTAATACAACCATTCCAACAAAGAAAAGTCAAACATTCTCAACAGCAGCTGATAATCAAACCGCTGTTGATATTCATGTGTTACAAGGCGAACGTGAAATGTCTAAAGATAATAAAACATTGGGTCGTTTCCAATTAACAGGTATTCCATCAGCACGACGTGGTATTCCACAAATCGAAGTAACCTTTGATATTGATGCTAACGGAATTGTTAATGTATCAGCTAAAGATTTAGGAACGGGAACAACACAAAACGTTGTGATTAAATCCTCAACTAATATGAGTGATAGTGAAATTGATGATGCAGTTCGAGAAGCTGAAAAACATGCTGAAGATGATAAAAAAGTAAAAGCGTTAATTGAAGCTAAAAATGTTGCTGATTCAACCGCATATCAAACAGAACAATCATTAAAAGAAATGGAAGACAAAGTTTCTGATGAGGATAAAGCAAAAGTTGAAGCTGCGATCGCAGAATTAAAAACGGCTGCTGAAGGTGATGATGTTGAAGCCATTACAAAAGCAACCGAAGCATTAACTGAAGCATTTTACCCACTTGCTCAAAAAATGTATGAAGATGTAGCAGCAGCACAACAAGCCGCTGAAGGTGAAGAAGACGCTCAAGAAGGCGACGATGATGTTGTCGATGCAGAATATGAAGAAGTAAAAGATGATGACGCTGAATAATACGCCTAGGTGCGAATAAAGTACACAAGTGGCAGCTTAGGCTGCCATTATTTTTGTTTAGAAAGAAGAAGAAAGAAAAAAACTTCCTCTTTTTAAGAAAAGATGGTATAATTAATAGTTGTTTATAAGTATATAAGGATCAATAGAGGTGAAAATAGATATATGAGTGAAAAAAGAGATTATTATGAGGTGCTTGGCGTTGAAAAAGGTGCAGGCCCAGATGAGATAAAAAAAGCTTATCGAAAAAAAGCGATGCAATTTCATCCTGACAAGAACCCAGGGGATAGTGTAGCGGAAGAGAAATTCAAAGAAGCCAATGAAGCGTATGAAGTCCTAAGTGATGCAGATAAAAAAGCACGTTATGATCAATA
>LGOV01002145.1_pt1 | contig 16130 bp, 15 predicted proteins | sample 469881 | NCBI WGS metagenome assembly LGOV01 (sample SAMN03857199, study PRJNA290197) | marine sediment metagenome | biome: marine cold seep biome; feature: cold seep; material: marine sediment; isolation source: sample #5579, elevator 3A push core 41 containing 12 cm of sediment... ...
TTCTTAGGATCTTTGCTATATGTTTTACTTTCTAATATGAACATTAATTTGGTTATTGCAGCTTCAGTTGTCATATCTTTACCTCCAACAACACCTAATTTGCGCATTTGTAATCCTACTTCGTATAGACTGTGATCAACCATCCCTGCAGGACACTGAGTGATATTAACAACAATTATGCCATTCTCTATAGCTCTAGCAATTGATTTTACAAACCACTCTTGGCTTGGTGCATTACCAGACCCATATGTTTCTAAAACTAAACCTTTTAACCCTTTAATATTTATTATTGCATCTAAAATTGTATCAGTTAAACCTGGAAATAATTTAATTACTGCAACATTGTTATTTAGCTTTTTATGTACTTTAAACTCTTTTTCGGCAGGACTAGAAAATAAATGTTTATTATAAGTTAAGTGTACTCCTGACTCTGCGAGCGGTGGAAAGTTTAGTGATGCAAATGCTTCAAAATGCTCTGAGTTTATCTTTGTTGTCCTGTTTGCTCTATATAATTTGTACTCAAAATATAACCCTACTTCCTGTACTACTGCACAATTACCGTCATCATAATCTGATGCAATTTGTATAGCAGTAATCAAATTTTCTTTTGCATCTGTTCTTAAATCGCTTATTGGAAGCTGTGATCCTGTAAAAATTACAGGTTTTTTTATGTTTTCTAATAAAAAACTTAGCGCGGAAGCAGTATAAGACATGGTATCTGTTCCGTGTAGAACAACAATACCGTCATAATCATGGTAAACTTCTTCAACTTTTTCGGCTAATTGTATCCAATCTTTAGGTTGAACATTAGATGAATCAATTGGATTATTGAACGTGAAAGTTTCAACATCACAATCCAAATGATTAAGTTCTGGCATTCTATCAAGTATTTCTTCGAAATTGAAAGGAATAAGAGTACCTGTTTTCTTATCCTTAATCATTCCGATAGTACCACCTGTATATATAAGTAAAACTGTACGTCTTGTCATTTTCTGATAAATTATATCATGTGAATATCACACTTTATATTACTTTGTAATTATTCTGCTTGAAAAATTGAATGAAAATTTCAAACTGAAATCAAACATGGCAAAAATAACACAAAATATAACATACGAGCTATTTATCAAACCTAAATTTTGAATGTATTTATATTCAATTAATTAAGTTTTTTTGAATTTAGATGGTTTACTCTTCAGTCCTAAAGATAAATGGAGAGCTTTAATGAAGTTGTATTGCCTTTACCTTAAGAGAGTAAACATCAAAACCTATAATATCAATAGGTGTTTTAGGCTGTATATTTATGATCGTTTCTTCTTACTTAATACAGGGTTTGCATACATCTCTAAAAATTTTCTTTCAGCATCATCGTGGTCGTGCTGTATTGCTCTTTTTTCAATTCTTCTTAAAAATGATTTTTCATCAGCATCATTATAAAGGTGGCTAAACTCTTTAGTTTTGTTTAGCTTATCATAAGCAATGTAGTTAGATGGCCAAAGCTTATAATTCAATATAATTTCAGTGTCAATAATTTCAGCAAGTTTTTTTAATAATTTGTTTCCTGCCAATCCTTCTAACTGATCTAACTCCTTATCTAAAGGTTTTCCTGCAACAAGGTGTATTCTTTTTTTCCACCCCATTAAACCAGTTGTAATATGCTGAAAATCTTCGTTTCTATCTTTTGAGTATGGTAAATTTTGTTCTTTTGCGATTAATTCATCTATTTTAAATCTATCGTTAGGGTCATACTCATACGATATAGATAAGGGTACTATTTTGGCATTTTTAAGAAAATCAACAATATTTTCTTTTTTAGAAGCTGCCATTGTTATCATTTTTAATAACCCTGGGTTTGTAGCATCTAAACCATCTTTTGCACGCCCTTCGCGTTGAGCTATCCAAACAGAACGTTTTTTGTTGTGTATAACAAATTGAATATATTCTGATAAATGTCTGGAATTTACAACCATCTCTCTAACTGGTGCATCCCTTTTTACTATGAAATTCCTGTTCAATTTAGCTAGATTATTAACTAACCCTCTTTTAATAAGATTATCGCCAATAGCTGCTTCAGGAGTTTTCATACCTCGATCAAGCATCAAAAAACTGAGTAGAGAAGTGTCTAGTAAAATATCCCTATGAGTTGATATAAATAGGTAACTTTCATCTTTTTCTAAGTCTGAAAGACCACTTTCCGTAAGTCCTTCACTTGTTTTGTCTATTACAAGTCTCAGACCAGGGTAAGAGAATTTTCTTTGAAAATCATCTATGCTTTTAAGTGATTCCACATATTCTACTGCCTCTTCCTTTTTAAGGTAAGGATTCATAACTTTCATTATCGAGAAAATAGCAGGGTGCTTACTTATTTGCTTGAAAATTTGTTGAGATTCCTCATCTGTATATGGACGAATATCATCAAATTTAGATAGACCTTCAGTATTCATTTTAAATATGATTTTTAATATCAGGCAAAAAAACAAATTATTTAGTACAATTACTAATTATTAGTGATGCAGTAATGCAGTGAAACAATGATACGGTGATGCATTGATGTATTAAAATAGTGATGCTGTTTTAATATTTACCGTATTATTGATTACAGCATTACTCATCACTGCATTACTGAATGCTGCATTACTACATTACTCTAGCAATTTCTTTAAAAGTTTCATTTTCCAATCAGCATATGGTGGATATTTTATTGGTGGCTCAATTAATGTTGATTTATCAAGTATTGATTTGTAATGCGAAAAAGCATCGAATCCAGATTTACCGTGATAAGTACCCATTCCTGAATTTCCTACTCCTCCAAATGGAAGATTTGAATTTGCTAAATGCATGATAGCATCGTTTACTGCTCCTCCTCCGAAAGAAATTTCATGGAAGATTTTATCTCTATTACTACTCTTTGATGTAAAAACATATAGAGCTAATGGCTTGGGTCTGTCTTTTACCATCTTAATTGCCCAATCAAAATCGTCAAACTCAATTATAGGTAAAACCGGACCAAATATTTCTTCTTGCATAACTGCGTCATCAAAAGAAACGTTATCCATTATTGTTGGAGAAATATACAAATCAGATTCGTCTGTATTACCTCCTACAACAACCTTATTATTGTCAATAAGCTGAATTATTCTCTTATAATGACGTGGGTTTATTATTCTTACAAATGCTTCGCTTTTTTGAGCATCATCGCCATGAATTTCTATGATTTGATCTTTTATCGCTGAAATCAATTTGTCTTTCACGCCTTTTTCTGCTAAAATATAATCTGGCGCTACACATGTTTGTCCTCCATTAAGAAATTTAGCCCAAACAATTCGCTTTGCAGCAATTTTAAGATTAGCATCATTAAAAACAAATGTTGGACTTTTTCCGCCAAGCTCTAATGTAATTGGGGTTAAATGTTCTGCAGCTGCTTTCATTATTATTTTACCAACATTTGATCCTCCAGTATAAAAGATTTTATCAAATTTTTCTTTTAACAATGCAGATGTTTCTTCTACTCCCCCTTCAACAACATGAAAATAATTGGAATCGAAATTTTCATTAATGAGCTTAGCCATTATGTTAGACGTATTTAATGCCAACTCTGATGGTTTTATTATTGCAGTATTACCTGCTGCTAATGCTGGAACAACCGGTGCAAGCGAAAGTTGGTAAGGATAGTTCCAAGCTCCGATAGTTAATGTAACACCTAATGGTTCGGGAATAATGTAACTTGATCCAGGTAGATTTGCCATGTTTGTTGACACACTTATTCGTTTACTCCAACCTTTTAGATTAGATATAGCCAAGTTTATTTCGTGATATATAAGTGATAATTCTGTAGCGTAGTTTTCGAAACTTGATTTTTTGAAGTCCTTATATATAGCCTCGTCTAATAATGTTTCATTTGATTTTAAAACTTTCTTAAACTTTTTAAGCATGGCAATTCTGAAATCAACATCTTTTGTGACATTAGTGTTGAAATACTCTAACTGTGAATTTACAAGTTTTTTGTAATCAATTTTTTCTAGTGTTTCCATGTGTTCTTTATTTGTTGATTCGCTTATGGGTTTATGTTGTAATTATCACTCTTGTTCTTTGGATGTTTTTTTTGCCCCCGATGGAAGCGGCACCGCGTAAATGGCGAAAGCTATTGAACAATATTTTACAGAGACTCTGAGTTTGCGAAGAGACTTTGTAAAATAATTGTGAAAAGCATTTTGTCATGCGCAGTATAGCGTACAGCGGGATTTAGCGACTAATACCAATATAAGCCAAAAAACACCGTATTATCTATTGCGAATATACGGTGTTTTGAAATTATATTGTGTGATGATTTCTAGTCTTCTGAAACTACATCAGCATCTTCTATTGTATCTTCTTTCTCGTCAGCTATTGAGATTATCCCAGCACTTTGAAGAATGTTATACCATTGAAAAACTTTCTTGATATCAGAGCTATACACTCTATCTTCATCGAAATCAGGAAGTACAGTTCCAAAATATTCTTTCAACTTTTTTGCACTTTCTTTATGACTCAAACTTGGACCTTCGTTTTCTTTTTTAGCAATATTAGTGAACACTTCAGACAATGGAATTTCCTCTTCGTAAGTGTACATCGCTATATCAGACAATGAACTAACATTGTTTGTAGATTGCACCGGAAAACGTTTTCCATCGGCAAGAGCCTCAACTATAAAACCTCCACGTGATTGAGATATTAATTTATACAATCCGCCTTTCCCTGATATTGAAATAATTCCTTCTAAATTCATAATCCTTGTTATTAATATATTTTATTAACCTATTTGTTTAGTTTTATGCTGATTATTTATGATAATAGTGAATGTTTAACCCCTATTGTCTCCCCTTTTTTAATGGGAATTTCATATTATAGTCAACACTAATTTTACCTTTTGATATATTTGATAACTTACCTTTTATGATTCTTTTTTTAAGACTAGATAATTTATCTGTAAATAATATACCTTCAATATGATCGTATTCGTGTTGAATTACTCTCGATGTTAATCCACTAAATTCTTCGGTGTGAAACTCCCAGTTTTCATCGTAATACTCCATTACAATAGTCTCGGGACGTAAAACATCTTCGTGTACATCAGGTATAGTTAAACATCCTTCATTAAAAGCCCAATCATCGCCTTTTGTTTCGATAATATTTGCGTTAATAAATACCTTTTTGAAGTCTTTCAATAACTCAAAATCGTCTTCTTCCTCATCAGCAAACGGGCTTGCGTCAACGGTAAACAATCTAATTGCTCTTCCTATTTGTGGAGCTGCCAAACCTACACCATGAGCATTATACATAGTGGCTTTCATGTTGGCAATTAGCTCATCCAATTTTGGATAATCCTTATCAATATCCTTACACTCTTTCCTTAGTACAGGATCACCATAAGCTACAATTGGTAATATCATATTCTAAATTTTATTCTAAAAACTTTGTTTACTTTCAAGATAAGATTGCAAAATAATTGTTGCACTTATTTTATCTATCAATCCTTTATTTCTTCTTGCTTTTTTACCTATCCCGCTATCTATCATGGTTTGAAATGCCATTTTAGAAGTGTAGCGTTCGTCAAAACGTTTAATTACTATTTTGGGATATTCTTTTTCGAGTTTTTCTACAAATGGTTTGATATATTGCTCACTTTCTGACGCTGTATCATCCATTTGTTTTGGTTCTCCAACAATAATTTCATCGACCTGTTCTGTTTTCAAATATTTGTTTAGAAACTCAAATATTTTTTTATTATCAACAGTGTCTAACCCCGAAGCAATTATTTGTAAAGGATCGGTTTCTGCCAACCCTATTCTTTTTGTACCAAAATCAATGGCTAGTATTCGTCCCATTTACAGCTCTTAAAAAATAGTGTGCAAAATTACTGCTTTTTTTAGAATATTTCTACTCATTATTGATAAAGAGAAACAAACTATTGATGAATTAATTAAATATTATAAAATGACATACTTCATCAAGGTTAAATATTATAATTTGTTACATATATAACAAATTGTTGTTTTTTCATTAATCTATTGATATTTGGCTAAATAAATAAAAAGTATTTCTATTTTTGCATCACAATAAATATTACATACACAGATGATGGAATTACGAAATATAATTGAGCAAGCTTGGGAAGACAAGTCGTTATTGAAAAATGAAGAAACACAGACAGCAATAAGATCTGTAATTGAAAAATTAGATAATGGAGAGCTTAGAGTTGCTGAACCAATTGAAGGTGGTTGGCAAGTAAATGAGTGGGTAAAAAAAGCAGTTGTTTTATATTTTCCTATACAAAAGATGGAAACTATTGAGGCTGGACCACTTGAGTTCCACGATAAAATTCCATTGAAAAGAAATTATAAAGAAAAAGGAATTAGAGTTGTACCACATGCTGTTGCCAGACATGGTGCATATATTTCGCGAGGTGTAATACTAATGCCATCATATGTAAACATTGGAGCTCATATTGATGAAGGTACAATGGTTGATACATGGGCTACAGTAGGATCATGCGCTCAAATTGGTAAGAATGTACACTTAAGTGGAGGTGTTGGAATTGGTGGAGTTTTAGAGCCTCTTCAAGCTGCTCCGGTTATTATTGAAGATAATGCTTTTATTGGATCACGTTGTATTGTGGTTGAAGGAGTAAGAGTAGGTAAAGAAGCTGTATTGGGTGCAAATGTAGTACTTACTGCATCTACAAAAATTATTGATGTTACGGGTGATGAGCCTGTTGAAACTAAAGGTGAAGTTCCACCACGTTCGGTAGTTATACCTGGTTCATACACAAAAACATTTAAAGCTGGTGATTTTCAAGTTCCTTGTGCTTTAATTATTGGTACAAGAAAAGAAAGTACAAATAAGAAAACATCACTAAACGATGCCTTAAGAGATTACGGAGTTTCTGTTTAGGTTGAAGACGGAAGTCAGAAGATAAAATATTAAAAAAGCAGATTTTCAACTTAATGAAAATCTGCTTTTTTGTGAATTTGTGGTTTTTGTGTTGGTGATTCATCTATTTGATAAACCACCTATTTTAATTATGTTTAATTAATCATCATCAGGGAAATCTCCACAAACGGTTGCGTGAGAGATAAACCATATAGCATCAGCATTATCAATTTCGAAAGTATGTGTTGAAACTCCATTTTCAAAATCATCTTTTACATATCCAAATTGTCCAGATGCAGTTGTTGTTGGTTCAGAAGTACCTGCAAATGTATGAGCATCTTCGAAAGTAAATCCTGAATCTAAATTATAAGTTACTGTAAGGTTATCTCCAATCTTTTTATATGTAACATCTCCAACTAAAGTACCACTAGAAGTATAGTTTTTACCTGCAGCAGCCCAGAATTCAACTGTAAATTCATAATCACCTTCATAAGTAAAATTACCAGCCCAACCCCAACGAGTTCCAATGCCTAGCGATGGATAATCCTCAGGATTATCTGATTCTTTATCAGTAAATACATATCCTAAACCATAATCCCAAGTTTTATCGAATTTTGCATATGCAGTTTCACAACCTGATGCAGTATCATCACCTGGTGGAGTATCACAGTCACCCCAAACAAAATCGTACACACCATCATCACCAGTAACATTTACAGGATCTTCTTCAGCTGTAAAGTTTTCTGAAATAATTTCTTCAGAAGTACCATCTGGCTTCATTAGGAATATAGTAAATGTATAATTATCATCCTGATCAACAATATCAGGGAACTCAATGCATAGTGGTTTTCCTTCTCCAAACCAACTTTCGTTTGAATAATACTCTACATCATTAATTATATCTCCTCCACCTTCTGGTCTAATTTCTACTCTAAAAATAGCAGGGAAATCATAACCCTCATAAGTTAATTGTCCAGCATATGGCGAACCATCTGCATGCCATTCTTCATGATTATCTACACATACATCACCGAAAAAGCAAAGTGTTTTAACCTTTATCTTATTAAAATCATACCATGAAAAACCGAAGTCTTTATAAGAGTATGGCTCCCAACAAAGTACATCAACATCTACTTTATGCTTTTTAAAGGATTCAATTTCAAACTCTTTTGACACTCCATTTAAACCCCATAAAGATTCATAATATGAACCCTCAGCAGGTGACACCCATATAATATTACCATCAACATCTTTTACTAAAAGCTGCTCAAGAGTATATATACCTTTATCTAACTTAATAACCTCAGTTTGCGTACCTCCATCATAGTTTTGCAGAACCTTTAATGTATGCCACTCTGCTCCGCTTAAGTTACCTCCACTAATTTTTACTAATACATGTGTTGCTGAAGCATCAGAACAGCTTGGTATAGTATCTTTTGGGCCAGTATCTTTCTTACTGAGCGAATTTGTTAAATTGTGGACATTAAACGATACCTCTTGCAGGTCAGAGGCTTCTGGCTGTTTTTCACAAGATGTGAAAGAAATTACAAAAGCCATAGCAACAAGGGAAGTTGCAAGTCTTCTAAAATTAATCATAGTTGTAATTTTGTGGTTGATATTTTTTGACTACAATAAATGTAAGAACTTTCTGTAATATAGCAAAATCTTTTTTCAACTAATAAAAACACACAAACATCTAATCTACAGTTAATTATAGCGCATTATTTCTAATAATGAGAATAAACAACCTACAGTAAATAAACCATATTTTATTTACTATAGAGGTTTTCTATTATTAAGAATACATTTATCCTATTTTGGGAATAATTAATGTTTAAAAAAAATGCGCTTAGAGATAAACTCCAAGCGCATTTTTATTAAAATATGAATATCTAAATTTAAGAAGTTATCATTCCTAAATTTCTATTAATTTTTTGTAAATCTACAAATCCACTTTCTCTAAACAATTCTTTCCCATTTTCATAGAAAACAACTGTAGGTGATGTCATTATCAACTGTTGTGCAGCTAGTTCTCTGTGCTCATTAACTACTACTTCTGATAATTGTACATTGTTATTTTTAAATATTTCTGCTACCTGAGGTTTCATTGTATTACAAACTCCACATTTGTGTGATCTGTAATAGACCCCAACAAATTCGTTATTGCCAAGAAATTCAGTGTAATCTTTTTCTAATTCTAATTTATGTAACATAATATTTAATTTTCTAATCTAATTATTCTCTGATTTTGAAGATGCAAAACTATAAATCAAAAGCCTGATTTATGCAACTTTTGATACAAAAGCCTTATTAAGCTATTTTAACATTACAAAATTACGTCATAATAAAATAAATGGACATAATAAACTGACAAACAATAGACTAAACAACATTAAACATAGTTTATCATTGCTGAAAAATGTTATTTATAAATTAATAAACTCAACATAATGTTAAACTAAGTTAAATAAGCATTTGTGAAGGTTGAAAATTTCGCGATAACTTAAGGTTTTTCTATTTTTGCGGCATGAAACAGAAAATTATGTCAAAAAATATACTAGCATTCATTTTAATATTATTCAGCTTTCAAGCATATTTACCAGCATCAAACAATGATATTGATCCTGAAAAGGAAGCACCTAAAGGCGGAAGTATTAAAGGTATTGTTATTGATAGTTCTTCAGGTAGGAATGTTGAGTATGCTTCAATTGCATTACACAGTATAAAAACAAAAGAAATTGTTCAAGGAGAATTAAGTGACCTCAATGGTTTCTTTGACTTTGAAAATGTCAAACCTGGTAAATACTTATTAAAAATTGATTTCATTGGTTATAAATCATACACCTCGGATGAAATTTTTATCAACAGAAAAAATAAAGACATTGATTTAGGCAAAATAAAGTTACAACCAGATGTTGAAGTTTTAACAGATGTTACAGTTACTGCAGAAAGAACTTATATTGAAAATAAGATTGATAAAAAAGTAGTAAACATTGGTAAAGATCTACTAACTGCAGGAGCATCTGCAACCGATATCATGAGTAATCTTCCATCAGTTGATGTTGATATTGAAGGTAACGTATCGCTTAGAGGAAATGATAATGTGAGAATTTTAGTTGATGGAAGACCGACAAATTTATCATCCGAAGAACTTTTGTCTACTATACCTGCCGAAAACATTGATAAAATAGAAATTATTACTAACCCTTCTGCAAAATATGATCCTGACGGAATTTCTGGAATTTTAAATATCATACTTAAGAAAAATAAAAAATTAGGTTTCAATGGGAGCGCAACTGGAGGAATAGGTTCAGCAAACGAATTTTCTGGAATTAACAAATACAATGGTTCACTAAATCTAAATTACAACAAAGGAGATTGGAATATTTTTGCCAATTATGGTTATAGAAATGATGAAAGAGTGACAGCAGGTGACTTTAACAGAACAATTTATAACGACACTGGTTTAGATAAAACATTAGAACAAACTAGCGAAAATAAGAGACATAGATTAAGTAATACTTTAAAAACAGGTTTTGACTACAATATATCTGACAATGATAAATTAAGCTATACTGCCAATATTAGAAATTCGGATAGGAATACTTTTCAAGACATGAAATATGTTGATCCAATAGAAATTAGAAATACACAAAGTGATACCAAATATAAATCATTGAGTCATGATGTTACTTACAAGCACGAATACGACGATAGAACATATTTAGAAATAAATGCATACCGTTTAGACTCTAAACAAGATGGAAATAGCCTTTTTAAATCGGAAAATAGTTTAGGAGTACAACCAAACGAGAAAGATTTAACTATAGGTGATGATGATTTAACTACACTTCAATTTGATTTCACAAAAGATACTGACGATTACAAATTGGAGTTTGGAGCAAAAGGTCATTTACGAAACATAGATTCTGATTTTCAATACTTTAAAGAAGATAATGGTGGATTCATTATTGATGATTCAAGATCTGATCATTATTTATTTAGCGAACAAATTTATTCAGCCTATACAAATTATGGAAAAAAATGGGATAAATGGTCTTTGCAGGCTGGTATCAGAATAGAACAAGCTTTCACCGAATCAAAATTAATTAACGAAACACCATACGAAAACAACTATTTCAATTTTTATCCAAGTGTTTTTGTTACAAGAAAAATTGGAGAAAAAAGTGAAATAGGATTTAGTTATAGTAAAAGAGTTTCCAGACCTTCTACAAGACAATTAAATCCTGCTAAAAGATTTACTGACACCTTAAATATCAGAATGGGTAACCCCCTACTAAACCCTGAGTTTACTAATTCTCTTGAAACCTCATATAACAGATATTGGAAAGGTGGATCATTTAATACGGCAATATTTTACAGACATACAACCGACAAAATACAAAGGGTTAAACTTGTTGATGAACATGGAGTTTCAACAACAACTTACGATAATATTGCTACTGCCCAAGAAATAGGTATAGAAGCTTCAGTTATGACTAAACTGTATAAATGGTGGAGTATTAATGCTAGTACCAACCTATATTATACTGATCTTAACACTGACGATCCAAACTTGAGCAATAACGGTGTAAATTGGTTTTCAAGGATAAACAATACATTCAAATTATCACCTACATGGAGTCTTCAAGCCTCTGGAAGATATATGGCTAAAAGAGTTATTCCACAAGGACATATTGACCCTATGTATGGAATGGATTTCGGTGCTAAGAAAACTATTTTCAACAAAAAAGCTACAATCGGATTCAGACTTAGTGATGTTTTCAATACATATAAATTAACATACTACACTAACGGAACAGGTTTTGAAGAAGTTGGTACAAGAAACTGGGAATCGAGAGTTGCGTATTTAACTTTCACGTACAACTTTGGTGAATCTAGTAAAAAACAGAAAGAAAAAAGAGGCTCAGGTGGAGATCAAGAAATGGAATCTGGGTTTTAATTAATAAATATGGTTTTACCACGAATATTGTGGAAATAAATAAACTTTGGTAATTTACGTCATATCGACCGACGATAGGAGTAGAGATATCTCACTAGTTTACAACAGATTTCTCCATTCCGCAAGCTCCAGTCGAAATGACGATACTATACTGTTCTGGGTAAAACCATAAATCTTACATCTTAAAAGTACATATTTAAGTGTTTTTTTTAGAGCCTAATCCAGTTATCCGTTATACTCCCCAATACAAAAACTAACTGAAACTAAACTTGGCAGGAGCTTCCTATCGTCAGCTATGCCAAGTTAAGTTTCAGTAAAGCTTTTGCCTTGCGGGGTGTCACTTCTACCTGGGGCAAAATAAACTTTATCTATATTTACAAATTAGCTGAGTAAAACTACCTCCAAATTACTTTATACATAATTGAAGTACCTAAGTATCGATTTATGTCTATAAAAAAAGCTGATTGTAATATTTTATAACTCCACTATATAGTTGCCAACTTATAATAACATAGAACAGTATTTATTTTTATTGCTACGCTAATTTTTAACTATAATTACTAAATTAGCATTTCCAAAAAAAAACAATATGAATATTAAACAACTTTTGTTAGTAGCTCTAATTCAGTCACTAATAGCTTATATTATATTCCCTTTCATTCCACCAATTTTACAAGAAATAACTGGAAATCCCGAATTATCAAGCCAAACTACTGAAGTTTATAGAATAATATTTACTGGAGGAGTTATTACAATGCTAATTTTAGGCCTAGTTTTTATAGGGAAGAAAACAACATACGAATGGTACTTTATTCTATTTTCTGAAGCTTTCTTAGCTGTTATTTTTTATCAAAACTATGGTGAATATTTAGCTTTGACTTTAACTTTTCTAGCATTTGCATTTTTAATTTTTATATTGAGAATTCCTTTAAGGAAATTTATAACCAATAAAAATATATTATCAAATTAGTATGGAGTGGTTTTCTACATGGTTCGACACACAGTACTATCACCAACTCTATAACAATAGAGATTTTAGCGAAGCTGAAAATTTCATGACTAATTTAATTGAACATCTAGAATTAAGAACTAATTCTTCAATATTAGATTTGGCATGTGGAAAAGGACGACATTCAATTTTTTTAAACAATAAAGGATTTAATATTAAAGGAGTTGACTTATCCGAACAAAGCATAAAACATGCAAAACAGTTTGAGAATGACAAACTAAAATTTGCAGTTCATGATATGCGTGATAATATGAACGAGAAATTTGATGCAGTTTTTAACCTATTTACTAGCTTTGGATATTTTGAAGAAGAAGTAGATGATATAGCAGTTTTAGAGACCATAAAAAACTCAATGAAAAACAATTCTATTACAGTTATTGATTTTATGAATGCCGAAAAAGTAGTAAATAACTTAGTTGAGTCCGAAATTCAGAAAAGAGATAATATTGAGTTTAAAATAAACCGTTTTGTGAAAAACAACATCATTAATAAAAACATAAAATTTAGTGATAATGGTGTTGATTATAATTTTACAGAAAAAGTAAAAGCTATCAGGTTAGACCATTTTGAAAACTATTTTGCTAAAGTAGGGCTTAAACTAAAAGAATCTTTCGGTAATTACAACTTAGAAAAATTCAACCCAAAAACATCAGATAGACTAATAATGATATTGACTAAATGACATATATAATACTTTTTTCTGCCGTAATAGTTGGTGTTTTAATTGGCGAATTTATAAAGCCTCATAAATCGCTTAAGAAATTGTTTTTAACCTTTAGTGGCGCATTTCTACTTGCAATAACTGTTTTTCATCTTTTACCAGAGGTATATAATAATGGCAACCAAAAAATTGGTTTCTTTATTATGCTTGGCGTATTTATACAGATATTATTAGAATTTGTATCAAAAGGGATTGAGCATGCACACGAACCGAATAGTCATGGCCATGGTCATAGTCATTCCTTCACACTACCAATGTTTATTAGTATTTCCATACATGCTTTTTTAGAAGGTGCTCCAGTTGCCGACCATGCGCATCACCATCATATTATTGACGAAATATCTAATCCGGTGTTACTTGGAATATTTATTCATAAAGTTCCTATTGCTTCAATAATATNNGAGAAAATGGTTATTCAAAAACTCTTTCATTTATATTAATCGGAGTTTTTGGATTAATGTCTCCGGCGGGTACTTTTTTAGCAAATCATATACCTACAATAATGCAATATTCAGCACAAATAAATGCTGTTGTAATTGGTATATTTTTACATATAAGTACTACAATTTTATTTGAAAGTTCGTCGGGTCACAAGTTCAACTCTGCAAAACTAATTGTTATAACCATAGCTACTGCTTTGGTGTATTTTTCATATTAATAAATCATAAATATCCTCTATTTTTCTAGGGACAAATTCTTACCTTGTAGTACTAATTCGGAATATAATAAATTAACAATTTATATGCNNATCTTTTTTATCACTTATACTTAGTGGAATTGCTATGGGAACTGCAAATAAAATCCCTGGTGTATCTGGCGGTGCTGTGGCTTTTGTTGTAGGCTTTTATGAAGAACTAATTTATTCTCTTCAAAAAATAAATCGTAAAGCATTTGGCCTTCTTTACAAAAGAGGCTTTTTAAAATTTTATGATTATGTAAATGGAAGGTTTCTTGTTGGAATCTTTTCTGGAACAATAATCAGCTTTTTTACAATTTCTAAACTCCTAGACTTTTTACTTTCAAAGTTTGAGCTTCATGTTTGGGCTTTCTTTTTTGGCTTGATAATTGGCTCAATTTACTTTGTTTCAAAAGAGTTTAACGATTGGAATAAAAAAACAATATTAAGCATGTTTTTAGGTATGGCTTTAGGCTTTTCTTTTTCATTCTTAAGCTCTTCTACCGAAAATGACAATCTCCTTTTCGTATTTTTATGTGGTATAATTAGCATTTCAGGAATGACTCTTCCAGGTTTATCTGGCTCTTTTATACTAATGGTTATTGGCAATTATGTACTACTTATGGTTGATTCCGTAAATGCCATGTACAGTATTATTTCAATGAGTGTTACACTAGATTTTTCGTGGATTGACGATGCTGAAATTATTCGTCTTTTAAAAATATTACTTGTTTTTGTTGCTGGTTCTATCTTTGGTTTAATATCCTTATCGCATATATTAGGTTATCTACTTAAAAGACATCATCAAATAGTTATTGCTCAAATTATTGGAATAATAGTTGGAAGTTTAGGTGTTGTTTGGCCATGGAAAGATAAAATTTTTCTTCATAGTGAAATTGGAGAAATTATGTACCTGAAAAATGGCAAGGAAATTGTTGAATACTACAATGCTTATTTTCCTGATACTTTTGACTTTTCAACCATCATGGCAATAATTATGATTGTTTTAGGAATAATAGCTGTAATATCACTTGAAAGATTAAAACCAAAAAAGATATCTCAATAGAAAAATGAACATCGTAAAATGAATACAGTAAAATCAAAATTTAAAGAACGTACATTATTTTATAAAATAATAATTGGTGCAATATTATCTATTTTTGCAATAAATAACATTTTATTTTACATACAACCATTTTCATCAAATAGCATTTTTGAATATTACACTAAAGGATATTTTTCATTTATTACATCAATTCAACATATAGTTTTCAGAATCTTTCCCTTTTCTGTTGGTGATATTTTTTACACTAGTATATTACTATTTCTCATTTATTTAGCATTAAAAATAGTTGTTTCATTATTGAAAAAACAGTTTAAGCAACTCGCATATAATTTCATTGATTTTTTTACTTTAATTATTTTTATTTGGCTGTTGTTGGGAACACAATGGAATTGGAATTATCTGCAGCCAAGTATAGAAGAAAAAATGAACTTGAATAATGAAGAATATGATATTTCAGAATTGGTTGTCTTCACAAAAACATTAATAGAAGAAACTATTAAAACTAAGGAAAATTCAAATTTTGATGTTTTCAAAAATAATTCTAGTTCTATTTTTGATATTTCGCCTCTTGGTTATAAACAATTAGCTGAAACTAACGACTTTTACAACTATAATTATACTTCAATAAAATACTCGCTTTTTTCTAATATTTTGCCCTATTTAGGAATTTCAGGTTATTACAATCCATTCACATCTGAAGCTCAAATAACTAAAGGCATTCCTATAGTTCAAATTCCATTTGTTATTAACCATGAAATAGCTCATCAGCTTGGAATTGCATCAGAA
>LGOV01056759.1_pt1 | contig 16084 bp, 14 predicted proteins | sample 469881 | NCBI WGS metagenome assembly LGOV01 (sample SAMN03857199, study PRJNA290197) | marine sediment metagenome | biome: marine cold seep biome; feature: cold seep; material: marine sediment; isolation source: sample #5579, elevator 3A push core 41 containing 12 cm of sediment... ...
GGAATATTTATTTAAGAAGGTCGATCGCTTTTGCAAACATTGATTTCGACGCGTCCATTACCGTAAGATTTGCTTCATAGGCCCTTGTTGCGCTCAGCATGTCTATCATTTCCTCGGTGGTGTCTATGTTTGGCATCTCCACATAGCCGTCACCGTTGGCCTGGGGATGGTCTGGGTCGAATATCAGCTTGAAGGGCCTGTCCTTCATGTCGATGACCTCCACGGCAACTCCAGCTCCATCCATGGCCGATGAATGCCTGTCAAGAATTTCATCAAAGCCTTCCATTGCCACCGTTTCGGACATTATTGCCATTTTCTTTATATAAGGACTGCCTGTTTCCGTCACCGTGGTCTCTGAGTTTGCAATATTCTGGGCGATTATATCCATTTTTCTTTTTTGTGCATAAAGTCCTGTTGCACTTATGTTTAAAGATCTTATAAAGTTCATTCAATCACCCCTTCGTCTCTTCGATGACCTGGTTTAACAGGTTAAGCTGCTGCTTTAAAACTTCTGATACAAGATTATATCTCATCTGGTTTTCGGCAAGGTTCACCATTTCCCTGTCTATGTCCACATTGTTGCCGTTGGCCTTTATCTCAAGACCTTCCTTTTCGCCTATCCTGAACTCTACGTCCTTGTAGGATTCATCAATGTTCATATTATAATCGTCATTTCTTTTGGATATGTCTATTTCCCTTGAAAGAACCTCTTCAAAGTTTATGTCCCTGGCCCTGTAACCTGATGAGTCTGCATTGGATATGTTGTTTGCTATTATTTCATTTCTTTTCCAAAGTCCTATAAGGCCATTTTTCATAAGATTTATATTTGTGTTGAAATTATCAAGCATAAGAGCTCCTTTCCTTTAATGAGCAGTGTTTATTTAAACAAAGCATATATTCATTCCCTGTTTTTCCTGCTTTATACATTTAATTTGCATTTTTTCTGAAATTTACTGTTTTTTATAAAAATTTGTCTATTCTCTCTTAAGTCCAGTATTTGTAACGATTAAACACTATAATAAAATATCAAAAGGTTGTTCATTTGTCAATTTTACAAAAATCGCCACAATCCAGCAATATGAGCATTTGTTCATTTTGTTACGAAATATTAATAAAATTTATTTCATTATTTTCTAAAGTTTTGTTAAAGCCGTCCGAGAATACGCATCATCTTCAATCTTGTCTTGACATTGAACCGATTCTTGTTAAACTCATAAATAGACTGATTTATTTTAAGGATGTGAATTTATGGCAGAGCTTTTCTGGCTTTACGGCAAACTTGATATTTTCATAATCACACTTGTAAGGATAGCAGGCTATCTCTTCACCTCTCCAATACTGGGAAGAAAGGAGATTCCCTCACCACTTAAAGTGTCCATGAGCGTATTCATAGTATATATTCTGATTTTTACAGACAGCATTGCCTTTTCAATTGTGCCTTCATCAATAGGACAGTTCATATCCCTCTGTATTATAGAATCTATAAAGGGAATGTTACTGGGCCTTCTAAGCTCCTTTTTCTTTTCAGCCTTTCTGACAGCAGGACAGATAATTGACAGCCAGATAGGCTTCCAGATGGGAGGTATTCTGGATCCCCAGTACGGAGTGAAGACCTCCCTTTCAGCAAATCTATTAAACATCGTAGCAATTACAGTGTTTTTATCTCTGGACGGACATCTTCAACTGATAAAGCTTTTGTCCAATACCTATATGATGAGTCCCATAGGCAGCATGACCATGTTTCTTGATTTTCAAAATATTTTTGTGTTCGCTTTTTCCTTTGCATTTCTTGCTGCAGTAAAGATTTCACTTCCCTTAATTTTAATAATTCTATTGACGGATGTTATCTTAGCAATTATCATTAAATTTGTTCCACAAATGAATATTTTTGTAATAGGGATTCCTATGAAAATAACTATAGGTCTTTTTACAATGATTTATATAATAGGTCCTACTGTGGCCTATCTTGACGAATTTTACAATAAAATGTTTGAAGACCTGGCTGGTCTTTTCATGTGACTTAGGAAAGTTAATATATTCATATCTACTTGATTCGTGTAGATATGTTCAAAGGAAACTTCCCTTCGCAACTTAATAAATACTTGCGTATTTAACGCAGCATAGCTGCTTTCTTGAGAGGTTGATATGGCAGGAGAAAAAACGGAAAAGGCGACCCCAAAGAAAAAGAAGGACGCCAGAAAAGAAGGAAATATATTCAAGAGTATAGAAATAAACAACACAATGTCAATATTTACCTCACTCCTCATGCTTTCGGCATTCTGGCTTTCAATGTCTAAAAAGCTCCAGGAGATGTTTGCATATATTTTTACTGCAGGATTTTCAGAATACAGCGGCATGGACATAGATTCCCTCATGTCGCTGTTCAATTATTGCGGTTCTGTCTTTTTTTCAGTAACCGGACCTTTCATGGTGATTCTAATGGTTGTTGGAATTGTTTCGAACCTTGTACAGGTTGGAGTTCTTTTCACTCCAAAGTCTGTAATGCCCAAGCTTGAGAGGATAAGCATTACAGGAGGCTTCAAGAAGATATTTTCCATGAACACCTTCAACAATTTTTTGAAGACTCTGCTGAAGATTGGGGTTGTGCTTATAATAGCATGGAATTCCATGATTTCCTTCATCGAGGATGTTTCCAACTCCGTAAACAGGTTTCTGCCCTCCGCCCTTAAGGAGAATGCATCAAACATGCTGTCACTTGCCCTTAAGATTTTGATAGGTATGGTTACAATTTCGGTCTTCGACTACGCCTTTCAGTGGTTCAACCACGAAAAGAAGCTCAAGATGAGCAAGCAAGATGTAAAGGACGAATACAAGAGCACCGAGGGAAATCCCGAGGTGAAATCAAAGATCAGAAGCCTCCAGAGGCAGATGGCCCAGTCCCGGATGATGCAAGAGGTACCTGGTGCAGACGTGGTAATTGCAAACCCTACACATTTTGCAGTTGCACTTAAATACGACAGCAAGAAAAGCAAGGCTCCAGTGGTTGTTGCAAAGGGAGCTGATCTCATAGCGTTAAGAATCAAGGAAATAGCCAAGGAAAACAAGGTTGAAATTGTTGAAAACAAGGAAGTTGCGCGGGCGCTCTTCGCTGCAGCCGAAATAGGAGACGAGGTTCCCTATGATCTTTTCAACGCAGTGGCCGAAATACTTGCATATATATATTCAAAGAAAAAGGGGAAGAAAGGCTAGATGGATAAAAAAAGAGACCTGTATCACAGAGAAAAGGAATACAAACTTTTCCACGACAAGAGAAAAGACAGCGACTTCTGGGTAATGTTTATCAGAACAGTTGGAGTTCTGAACTGGATAATAATTATAGCGGTGGGTCTCATAGTAGATTCCTGGTTTCCAAAGGATGAAACATTCTTCGACAGGCTTTTCAACATAAGCAGAAATGATTTTTGGAGAATGGACATAACACCCCTTCTGGTTTTCCTGGTGGCGGCCATGTTCGGCTGTTCAGGAATCGCCCTAATAGCTAATACCAGAAGGCTAAAGAGAGACGGCGACAGCTTCAACCTTTCAAACCTTATGGGATTTATAGTGTCATGGATTGCAATAATAGCATACTTCAGCATGTAGCCTACAGGAGGGTACATGCCCCTCATATGACAAAAATTCAACAGATACAGTGCCTGTACCCGCTGTCTGAAGGTAATGAAAATGAAAAACTTATTGAATAGAGAAACTAAATATGAATGTTCCGATAATAGCTGCCCTGTATCGAGAGGCAGCCTTGAAGACGGACTTGACAATATATCGGAGTATCTGGGACTTGATCCCAGCAATACTCTATTTTTGCATACCACTGTAGTAAACGACAACAGTGCATCAAGAAAGCTTGCCTACAAGCCATCCTTCGCCCATTCCGAAATCCTTCCCTATTCTTCTAAAAGAGTTGAAAACCCGGCAAGAGGGGCATGCCTCTATGTAAACAGTGGACTCCTTGAATATTTTGACGATACTGGAATATCTCCCTCAAGCAGCACGATTAAAATAAATACGATTCCCGATGTGGAGAAATATCCATATCTATCTGTATCGGCACATTTCAAGGACCATCTTCTCAGAAATCCAGTACTTGTTGCAAGCCTCAATGGATATACTATCGTAACTTCTTTTTTAAGTCAGGACGATGTTGAAATCGCCGAGCTACTGGGCGGAAGACTCATAATGGATCCTTCAAGACAATCTGATTTCAACTCCAAATATCATTTCAGAAGGATGGGTGAGGAATACGGTTTTTCAATTCCTCCAGGAATTAGCTTCAAGGGTCTTGAAAACCTTGAAGAAAATGTTGTAAACCTTAAGGACAGGCTTGCTTGCCTCGGCACAACAAACAGTGCAGGTATATGGCTTAAATTCGAGTCACAGACAAGCGGAGAGGGAAGCATGAGAATCGACGGTTTGAATAATAATTCCGTAAATATTCTCAGGAACCATATTTTCGAATTTTCAAAGTCAATCAAAGTAGACAAAGAGGAAGCGAACCATTTCCTTCCCCTCGTACTGGAACTTGACGTATCGAGCATTCCAATGGAAAGGGAAATTGCAAATATCGGTGTCCAGGCAGTCATAGGAGAAGGTGGCGTCACCCTTGTTGGCGCCACATCACAGATAAGCAAAGATGGAAAATACATCGGAAGCACGGTGAACAGGACCACGGAATACTTACTGGAGTATGCAGAACAGACTGCAGTTCCAGCCTTTGCAGCAATGCATAGTGAAGGTTACAGAGGATATATGACAATAGACGTGCTCCTAATCAAAAACGACGGTACTGGAGAAATAAAGGGATATAATATAGATCCAAATGCAAGGTTTACAGCAGGAACTCCTCTTTTGTCACTCCTTCAACATTCAATGAAATTATCGGGTAGAAAACTATACGGTTTTTCATATTCAAATGCGGTGAGAGCCGACGAGGACGTCTTTGACAGAATTAAGGATTATGCAGGTAAATTCCTCTATAGAGGAGCCTCTTCGAATTTCGTGGGAATCATTCCCATTGTGCTGAACGACAAAAAAAACATCGCAGAAAACAAGTATTACCTTCGAACCGTTGTAATATCGGATTCCATTGAAGGAGCCGAAAAAATGTATGCGGAATTTAAAAAAAGACTCATTGCAGACCTGCAATGAGTTTTATCGTCCTACAACCTTGAAAGGCCTTTCTGAAGTTTTGTCTTCCTGGTCCTTTGTAATTCCCTGAACATCCATGAAAACATCTACAATGTCCGGATCGTAGAGTGTTCCGGAGCATCTCTTGATTTCATTTATTACCTCGAATTTCGGCCTCGCTATGCTGTAGATCCTTGCATGGGACATGGCGTCATAAGAGTCCACAACCCGTATTATCCTTGATATGAGGGGAATCTGTTCTCCATTTATGCCACTGGGATAACCTGAACCGTCCCAGTTTTCGTGGTGTGCAAGCACTGCTTCAGATATATACTCAAGGTCTGGAATCCCCCTTAAAATCCTTGCTCCTATTTCACTGTGCTTTTTCATTGTTTCCCACTCGTCTCTGGTAAGCTTCGTAGGTTTCATAAGCACTGAATCAGGGACACTTACCTTTCCTATGTCGTGAAGGTAGGATAAGAGAACTATGCTGTTCATCTGGGAATGGCTGAAACCCATCTTTTCTCCCATCATCACTGCATATTCCTTGATCCTGAGGCAATGCTCCTCTGTTTCATAGGATTTTTCTCCAAGAACGTTCATGAGGGCGTCGATAAGATTGCTCCTTATACTGGTTCCGGCGAGAAGCTTGTTTCTCTGCATGTTTTCCTCTGCATTTGTAATGAGAAGGTCTATGTTTTGAAAATCACTGACCTTCGTTGATATTCCTATGGCAAGGTCCACCTTCATTCCCGGTCTTCCCTTTATGTTGTCATCTATGTATAAGCTTATTTTTTCCGCATCTTTTGTAAGTACGTCAGGCATGTGGACTACAAATTCATCGCCGCTTATTCTGAAGATTGTGGAATTTTCAGGCATGGAGTGTTCTATGGTCTCAACGGCCATCTTTATCTGGTTGTCTCCTTCCTCGTATCCTTCAACTTTGTTGATGGTTCTGAGTCCGTTTATGTCACAGAAGAGAAAGCTGCTCTTTTCCCCCCTCATCTTGTTATGTTCGCGAATAAACTTCTTGAAATAATCCCTGTTGTAAACTCTCGTCAATTCATCATAAATATTTAAACCCCTGGATCCTGAATTTTCAGATTTGCTGGTTATAGTCGTTTCATCGGAAAATATCCCGTCCTTCTCATCGGCAATCACTTCCCTGAAGCACTCCTGAATAATCTCCCTTATTTCCTCACTGTCCTCTTCTCTCAGTTTGTGGCCCAGTTTCCGGATTATATCATCGTTTCCGGCCATTCGCACTTCAAGTACAATTTTCTCAAAATATATATGCAGCAGCTTTATTACAAAGCCTGCGAGAATAACAATACACAATACAAGTATGAAATTGGTCACAGTGAAAATATAATCATAATAGAAATTTTCCAATATGTTTAAGCTGCTTGTATCAATCATATCATCCTCTTTTTTTAAGTTTTTGTAAAATATATAGGTTTAATTCACGATTTTCTTGATAAACACAAAAAAATTAGGTATAATTCTCATTAGGTGTTAAGAGAATACACCTTTCTTAATATATATCGACAATCTATATCTATACTTTAGAATTAATTATTTTTTTACAATAAATAATCATTACATATCTTGTCATCACCGGAGGATCAAGTTGAGTATAAAGATCATTAAGAACAATTCCATTTCCATCGACAGTCCATATAAGATATTTTCAGGAGCAGCAGGTTTGGCGGAAAGTTATATCCCAGAAATAAAGGAAAACAACTTTGAAGAAGACAGGATTGCAGCTGCACTGTCAAAAGAATCCGAAATTCTCAGAAATGCCAATCTTGAAGCAGATAAAATACTGAATGCTGCAAAAACTGATGCAGCATCATTTTTTGATGAAAAAATCCAGGAAGGATTCATGAACGGCTACAGAGAAGGCCTTTTGAATGCAGAAAAGGAAATGGAAAAAAAGCTTGATGAGCTGGACGAAATAAAGACAATGGCAAAGAGTGAATATGCGGAACTGATCAGGTCCGCAGAGCCAGACATCATAAACCTTGTAATGAACATATCAAGAAAATTTCTTGAGGACAAGGTTGAAAACGACAAGAAAATAATAATTGAAATAGTCAGGGATACAATACTTAAATTTACAGATGCAAACGAACTCACTGTCACAGTGTCATCTCAAGACTATTCTTACGTGTTGGACAACAAGGCTTCCATCATGGCGAAAACAAACAGCCTCCAGTCCCTTGAAATAATCAACGACGACAATTTGAAGCCGGGTAGCTGCCTTGTGGAATCAAAGGATAACAGTGTGGATGCGAGCGTTGACAAGAGGTTTGAAAACATACAGGAAACATTCGAAGAGCTTCTAAAATATGCAAGGTAGCCTGCTCAAGGCAATGATAATTAGCAATAAAAATCTGCAAAAAAGTGGTGAAGACTTGAATTTTGACAAATACTACAATGTTTTAAAGCATTCTGATTTCATAGAATATACAGGATATATAAAAAAAATAGTGGGTCTTACCATTGAATCGAAGGGTCCCGAGGTAAACATCGGAGATCTTTGTTCCATTCACTCAGCAAGGAAAATGATAGATGCGGAGGTTGTGGGCTTCAACGAGAACAGTATCCTCCTCATGCCCCTTGGAAACATGACGGGAATAGGCGTCGGCAGCAAGGTTACTTCAAGACAGGAAACATTAAGCGTCAAGGTTGGAGACGACCTTGTGGGAAGGGTACTTGACGGACTTGGAAACCCTATAGACAACGATTCCCCCGTCAGGTTTACAGACCTGTACACTGTTGAAAAAGAACCTCCAAGCCCCCTAAGTAGAAAAAGGATACTTGAGCCTTTACCCCTTGGCGTAAAGGCCATTGACGGACTTCTTACTGTTGGAAAAGGTCAGAGAATAGGCATCTTCGCAGGAAGTGGCGTTGGAAAGAGCACACTCCTCGGAATGATTGCCAAAAACACCAAGGCGGACGTAAACGTCGTTGCACTAATAGGTGAAAGAGGCCGCGAGGTCAAGGAATTCATAGAGAGGGACCTGGGAGAAGAAGGACTCAAAAACTCCGTTATAATAGTAGCGACCTCGGACCAGCCTGCTCTTGTAAGGCAAAAGGCGGCATTCACTGCCACTGCTGTAGCTGAGTATTTCAGGAATCAGGGAAAAGACGTCCTACTCATGATGGACTCCCTTACAAGGTTTGCAATGGCACAAAGGGAGATAGGCCTGGCCGTTGGAGAGCCTCCAGTTTCAAAGGGCTACACCCCTTCCGTTTTTGGACTACTGCCAAAGCTTCTCGAAAGAGCAGGAAATTCAGACAAGGGATCCATTACGGGAATATATACGGTTCTTGTTGACGGGGATGACTTGACGGAACCCATAACCGATGCTGCAAGGGGAATTCTTGACGGACATATAGTCCTTTCAAGAAAAATCGCAAACAAGGGGCAATACCCTGCAATAGATATTCTTGGAAGCATAAGCCGTGTAATGAACGAAGTTGTCACTGCCGACCACAAGACTGCTGCAAACCGCTTCAGGGAGGTTCTTGCTTCCTATACGGATTCCGAGGATTTGATAAACATAGGAGCTTATTCAAAGGGAAGCAATAAAAAAATCGATTATGCAATAGATTCAATAGACAACATCCTTGATTTTCTGAAGCAGAATACAGAAACCGGATGCAGCTACGATGAAACAGTGAATATTCTTGGGAAGGTGCTTAAATAATGGCAAAATTCAACTTTGAACTTGATACTGTTCTAAATTATAAAAAGCAGTCTGAATCAAACAAAATGAATCAGCTTACGAATGAAATCAACAATCTGAATTTTAAAATGGAAGATCTGGATGAAATAACGGGATGCCTTGAAAATGCAAAAATAAGCTTTGACTCCAACATGAGGGACAATATTTCCATCTTGAACATGCAGACCCATTATTCATATATCAACAATCTGGATAGGGCAAAAAAGAACAAGGAAAAAGATATTGACAATCAGACTCTTAGAGTGGAAAATACAAGAAGGGAACTGATCGACATAGCACGAAGCAAGAAGACCCTTGAAATTCTCGAGGATAAAAAATTTGAAAATTTCAAGAAGGAATTGACAAGAATTGAACAGAACGAGAACGACGAGAGAAGCAGCTACAACCATTCCAGGAAAAACACAATATGATCAACGGAGTTAAATATGAGTGAAATACTTTCACAATCTGAAATCGACACCCTTCTAAATGATATAAACGAGAGAGAAATAGACACCAATTCATTCATTGAGGAAATCGAGACAGAAATAATAAAACTATACGACTTTTCAAGACCCAATATCTTTGGAAAGGACCATCTGAGAACACTAAACATGATTCATGATAATTACGGAAAGGCAATCTCGGAGGTTTTGACAAGGTATTTAAGGTCTCCCTTCCAGGTTGATCTTATCAGTCTTGAAGTATTGACCTACAAGGATTTCAGTAATTCAATACCAATGCCTTCCGTTCTTTCGATTATAGACATGCAGCCTCTAAATGGTTCAATAGTTCTTGCGCTGCCTCCGACAATAGCATATGTCATAATAGACAGGGTTCTGGGAGGTTTCATCGACCCTTCTGAAAAAATCAAGGAATTTACAGAAATAGAGCTTTCGATTCTAAAAGGCATTCTTGAACAGCTGGCAGACGCTATGAAGGAACCATGGGAAAATGTAGCGGATTTACGTCCCTCTCTGGAACGGATAGAAACCAATCCTCAAATCGCCCAGGTTACATCCCAGACCGAAATGGTAATACTTGCCACCTACAAATCATCCATTGAAAATGTTGAGGACCTCATAAACATATGCATACCCCATGTTGTAATTGATCCCATAATGGACAACCTGAGCACCAAGCAATGGTTCGATCAGAGCAAGGAAAACAGTGCAAAGGAAAATGATACAAGTGCTATAAAAGACAGGATCATGAATACGGGAATCGAGGTAAGGGCGGAGCTCGGCAAAAACACCATTTCCCTTGGAGAGCTTACAAACCTTCAGGCTGGAGATGTGATCCCCCTGGGCAAAAACACAAGTTCTAACCTGGAGCTTTATATAGGTGATTCACTTAAATTCACAGGCAAGCCAGGTATAAGGAACTCAAAATATTCAGTAGAAATATCAGAAATAATAAAAAATGACAGGCAGGTATAAACATGTCAAATGAACATTTATCGCAGGAAGAAATAGACAGACTGTTGAACGGAGAATCGACTCCTTCACAGGAAGAACACGACGAAAGTTTTCCAAACTATTCACAGTACGATACTCCCCCTTCAGAGAGTAAAAATATTGAAACTACGGAAGGCTATCCTGAATCAAGCCAGGATGAAATAGACAGGATGTTCAATGAATCCTCAAATCCGAAAAACGGATACGGTTCCGGGAACAGTTATGCTGCAAATAGTGAAAAGGCTGACGATAGGTACTATATTCCAGAGGAGTACAGACTTACGGATTTCCAAAAGGACGGCCTTGGGGAAATTGGAAACATAAGCATGGGAACAGCTTCAACCACCCTCAGTGTCCTGCTGGCTCAGCAGGTAAACATAACCACTCCAGTAGTGTCAGTAACAAACTGGGAGAGTATCAGACAATCCTTCAATGACAAGGTCATACTGGTCAAGGTCAAGTACACAAAGGGACTTTTGGGAAGCAGCATCCTCCTTTTGAAGGCTAAAGATTCCATGATAATATCCGACTTGATGATGGGAGGAGACGGAACGAACACAGAGGACGAGCTTAGCGACTTCCACATTAGCGCCATCAGCGAAGCCATGAACCAAATGATTGGAAGCTCTGCAACTTCAATGTCTTCAATGTTTGACGAAATAGTGGACATATCTCCTCCTGAAGTTTTTTCTAAAATTCTCAGCGAAGAGGACCTTCAATACATACTGAACGACACTTCTTCGAGCAGCTATTTTGTGAAAACAGCCTTCAGGCTTACCGTGGGAAACCTGATAGACAGCGAAATCATGCAAATGCTGGCACTTCCCTTTGCCATAGACATGTTTGATACACTGCTGAACAAGACTGGAGGAGACAAAGAAAACAACATGCCTGAAGACATTTCAGATGAAGCTTTATCCTCTTCGAAACAGTCAAGCACTGCAGACATTCTCCTTAACATGGGGGCAGGCAAGGATTCCGACAAAAGTACGGGAAATGAAGAAATCCATACCCGCCACGATGAAAACATTGTGCAGTTTCCAGCTGAAAAGTCAAGAAACATCGACATGCTTATGGCTGTACCGATGGATATAACAGTTGAACTTGGAAGAGCTGAAAAATCCATCAAGGATATCCTCAACATAGGACCAGGCTCTATATTGGAACTGGACAAGTTTCAGGGAGACAAGGTAGATATCATGGTCAACGGAAAGAAAATAGCCATGGGAGAGGTTGTAGTAATCGATGACAGCTATGGAGTAAGGATCACAGATATTGTGAAATCCAAGGACCGTTTCTAAATTATCATCTGAAAGTTAAACATTATACTCCAATATTATTCAAAAAGCCGTGAGTTATCATAACACTCACGGCTTAATTATTATTTCAAAATTTTATTCATTTCCAATAAAGTTTTACACAGCATCTTTTTTAATTTTTTTCAGTACCTTTTCGATAAATATAGCTGCAAGTATGGGATCAAACTGGGTACCGCTGCATCTTTTTATTTCTTCTATTGCTTCATCATTGGTCATAGGCTTTCTATTCTTGTTAAATACAGTCATACTGTCATAGGCATCTGCAAGGGTGATAATCCTTGACACATATGGTATTTCTTCTTCCTTGAGTCCTTTTGGGAATCCCTTTCCGTCCCATCTCTCATGATGTGCAAGAACGTATTCTGCAGTTATTGAAAGACTGTTGACAGAGCTCAATATGTTGTAACCAATGTCCGGATGCCTTCTTAGCTGATCCATATCAGCCTTTGTGGTCCTTTCCTTCTTGTTCAGCAATGCATCGTCAAGGGCCACCTTTCCTATATCATGAAGGAGTCCTGTTGATTTAAGTTCGTTTATTTCATCGTGACTGAGTTCAAGAACCACACCCATTTCTCCACAAAGTTCGCTGACTCTTTCGGAATGTGCCTCTTCCATTGGGCTCTTTTCATAAAGGGCATTTATTATAGTATCTATCATATTGCCCTTAAGCTTCTTGCTCTCAAAAAGCTTGTTCTTGTACATGTCGTCTTCCGCTTCCTTATAAATAGTCTCCACATCCTGGTCTTTTTCAGTCTTGGTTGATACTCCAAAGGAGATGGACAAGTCAATATCTTCTAATTTTGATTCTTCAGCAATAGCTCTTATTCTCTCTATAATTTTATATGCCTGCTTCCTGTCAGTATTTGGAAGAAGAATCACAATTTCATCTCCACCTACTCTTGAGATTATATCGTCTTCTCTACAAACTGTTTTTATTATATTTGCTGAAGATATAAGGAGTTTATCTCCCATGGCATGACCAAAGGCATCATTTACCAGCTTCAATCCATTTACATCTGACATTATAAGCGAGAGTGGAAGATTTCTATTAACATCCAGTCTCACCAATTCTTCCTCGAAATATCTTCTATTATACAACCCTGTAAGCTGGTCGTGGAAACTTAAATATTCTATTTCCTTTTGTTTTTTGTTCTTTTCAGTGACATCATGGATAATGGAATATAAGAGGTTTTCTCCTCCAACCACTATTGGTCCCGAATATACTTCAACATCCTTCATTTCTCCGTCTGAAAGTCTGTGTATGAAATCGAAGTGTTTCCTGTTTCCGACTTTCGCTAGTGCCATTTCATGGTTGACTTCCTTTTCAGGCAATACATTGATATCTGAAATCTTCATGTCCTTAAGCTCTTCTAATGAATACATATAAAAACTGCAAGCCGAAGGGTTTGCATCGATTATCATTCCAGATTCAGGGTCTATTACAAGCATTACTGCATGATTGTTGTTGAATAGACTTTTGTATCTATTTTCCCTTTCAAGTATGGATAGTTCCATTTCTTTTCTATTTGTTATATCGTTAATAAGCATTGCAAATTGATTTTTCGTAGTTTTATAGGAATGGAATTCATAATATTTTTTGAATGATTCCATATAAAACTCTTCTGTATGGGACCCTTTTTCCAAAACCTCTTCCGCCAACCTTATAAAATAATTTCTCTCACTTGATGTAAATATGTCAGGTAAATACGCTCCCCTTATTTCATCATTCGTAGTCCTTGCCAATTTACAGAAATTATTATTGGCATCCTTGATCATGAGATTATCAATGGTACCCTCAGTATCCCTTACTATTTCTATTAAAATCAAACTTTGCTTCATCTCGTCTACAAGGGTTCTGTATTTATTCTCGTTGTATTGTATCTTGTCCTGTATTCTTTTATTATCCAACTGATACTTAAGTATTATCCCTATCATTAAAGACCCTATTGGATAAATGATAATAACTGGTAGGAATATAGATTTCATAACAAAGGCAGAAACACTTCCAAGTGTAAGCATCTCAAGTAACATTGCAATATGTACAACCATTCCCATAATATATAACTCAATTGCAGGATATTTTTTATCCCCTTTCAACAATTTCTCATATCTTATTCTTCTCCAAAGAAGACCTATGGCAGCCGATGTCACAATAACAAGCACACCTGTAGGAGCTCCTATCCCGCCAAGATAGAACCTGTATCCTCCTGTTATAAGGGTTGCAATAAGAGTTGGACCAAATCCAAAGAACAAACCCGTCGAACTAATCAAGACCGATCTTGCATCAAAAAAAACGCCTTCTATAAGAGGTATTGGATGGGTCATGATACCAATTCCCACAACTCCAATTATTACTCCAGTCAAAAAACAAATATTTTTATTATTTTCCTTAACCTTAAGTGTCAAAGATGAATATAACATACTTAACACAAGAAGCAGGGATATATTGTAAATTAATCCTAAAAAAAGTTCCTTTAACATAATTACTCCAATGAATATAGTTAACAATTATTTAACAGATTTATTATATTATCTATCACTGTAAATTTCAATCTTTTTTGACTTTAACTAACCTTGATTTTTCANNCTTATTTAAGTTTTAGCCTGTTTTCAATTGAATTCAATATGTAAAATCCTTTTCTATTTAAATTGTCTCTTCTGTTATATGTCATTTCAGAATCATCCATCTGTCTGAATATACCTCCCGCTTCCTCAACTATGCATTGCATAGCTGCCGTATCCCATTCCATAGTTGGACCATACCTATAATAGATATCTCCTTCACCCTTTGCGATTAGACATCCTTTAAGAGAGGAACCTACGCATCTTATTCCTTTGATTTTGTTCTTGTTTATTTCAATGAGGTCGTCTATTTCCGATGTTTTGTGGGATCTGCTGTGGAGAAGAATTAAATCTTCCACCTTGGTAGATACATGGATTTTCTCCCCATATAATTCCTCATCGGCTTCACTACATCTGTATCTGTGGAAAGATCCCCCACTTTTGTATCCCCAGTACATCTCATCACTTACTGGTACATAGACAACACCAAGAACAGTCCTTCCCTTGAAAGAAAGAGCTATGTTTACAGTGAATTCACCGTTTTTCTTAACAAATTCCTTAGTTCCATCAAGAGGATCAACTATCCAACACCAGTAGTTTTCCAATCTTTTAAGGTTATCTACTGATTCCTCTGCTAGAATTGCCATGTGGGGAAATTCCTTTTCAAGTATTCCCACTATATATTCGTTTGTTTTTTTGTCGGCCATTGTAAGAGGAGAATTATCTTCCTTGTATTCAACACTGAAATCGCCCTCGTATATTTCAAGAATTATCCTTCCTGCTAAATATGCTGTTTTCTTTACTCTTTCAATTATACCCGGTAGCATTTCATCCAGATATTCCCTGTCTTTTTTAGTTATCTTTTCCATCTCTTATATCTCCATTACAATTATTTTACAAAGCAGCTCAGCTCCGTCATCCAGTACACAGCGGCTTCATCTCGTTAGACGCGAATCCGATAGTGTACTGGTGGTGTCCACTTAGCTAAAACAAAGGCCAGGCATAATGCCCAGCTCTCTGTATTACAGTCACATTGTCATTAAATTGGTATGTAGCTTTTTACAAGGGTCATGGCCCCTTCAAGTTCGTAGGCTCCAAGAGCTGCAGGGATAAGATATGAATCCCCTGTAACGATTTTTTCCCTGCCCTGTATGTGAACTATATATCCCTCTCCCTTTACACAGGTGAATATGTGGAACCTGTTCCTGTCGGAAGACTGATGCATTGCATCCTGCACATTATAGACCTCTATGTTGAAGTTTGCAGGAAGGTTGTATTCCTTAATATTATTGCCCTTGTAGGTAAGAAGCCTGTAGTCACTCACAATGTCCTCACTGTCAAAGTCAAGTACATCAAGGGCTGACTTTAGATCAAGGTCTCTTCCCCTGTTATAGTCGTAAATCCTGAATTCCTTCTCATAATTTTCATGTACTTCTAGAAGAGTAATTCCGCCTCCTATGCAGTGAAGCAGTCCGCTTTTCACATAAAACATGTCTCCTGCCTTAACTTCCACCTTGTTTATACATTTTTCATAGGTGTCATCATCAAGAGCTCTTTTGAATTCTTCCTTGGAACAGTTTTTTATTCCAAGATAGAGATATGCTCCAGGATCAGCATCTATTACATACCAGGCTTCAGTTCTTCCTCCCAGAAAATTCATTTTTTTAACATAATCTTCTGAAGGATGAACCTGAATGGACAACTTCTCATCTGCTGTAANNAAACTTAGAGGGAACTGCTCCGAATCAATTTTTACTCCAAGCAAGTCCTTCCTGAACTCTTTGATTAACTGGCTTATTGTCTTTCCAGCATGCTTTCCATTTTCAACCATGCTGTCGCCATAATCGTGACAAGCCATATCCCAGCTTTC
>LGOV01001689.1_pt1 | contig 16016 bp, 14 predicted proteins | sample 469881 | NCBI WGS metagenome assembly LGOV01 (sample SAMN03857199, study PRJNA290197) | marine sediment metagenome | biome: marine cold seep biome; feature: cold seep; material: marine sediment; isolation source: sample #5579, elevator 3A push core 41 containing 12 cm of sediment... ...
TGGAGATTATTATAATTATTATAGCAGGTACTTTTGCAGGTGTTGCGACAGGTTTGGTAGGATTATCTGCAGCAGCAATTATTGTGCCTTTACTATCAACAGTATTAGGTATGGATCCTTATATAGCTGTTGGTATTGCATTAGCATCGGATGTACTTGCTTCAGCAACATCATCTAGGACGTATGCCAAAAGTAAGAACATAGATATAAAAAATGGTTTGTTGATGATGGGTTCAGTTTTATTGTTTACTGTAATTAGTAGTTATGTTTCATCTTTACGTGATACTGAATCATTAGGTAATATGATGAATATTGTGGTTATATTTTTAGGCATTAGTTTCCTGATGAAAAATGCAAAAGAAAGCAAACCAGCTGTTAGAGAGTCAAAATTAAACCCGAAATTATCATCTGTATTATGGGGTAGTTTAGTCGGTATCATTTGTGGTTATGTTGGCGCCGGTGGTGGTGTGATGTTACTTGTAGTTTTAACTTCTGTTTTAGGATATGAGTTGAAAACTGCAGTTGGCACCAGTGTTTTTATTATGACTTTTACTGCATTATTAGGTGCTGTAAGTCATATTGTTATTGGAGGTACAGATTTACCTGTATTAATAGTATGTGTGATTACTGCATTTATAGGTGCAAAAGTTAGTGCAATCTATGCTAATAAAATATCAATAAAAAAACTAAACGCTGTTGTTGGTGTGTTCTTGATTGTATTTGGTATTGTTCTAACTCTTCTGAAACAAATAGGGTAATATTTGATGTGATACTGGCTCTTAATATCACAAAGAAACTGTTAATCATATTTACTATAATGTAGCCTTTGTCTAATGACAGGGGCTTTTTTCTGTGAAAGTATGACTACTGATTTGCAGTGTTTACCAGTCCAATATTTCAATGATCCATTCAACTATTTCATCTTGTATAAAATAACCTAGAATATTAAAATAATCATAAAATTTGTCAGTAAAGAGAGCTACAAACATTAAAGTGGATTATCTTGAACAAAATATTATTCTTAATTAAATGGAAAGTTAATGATAAAAATAAGTAGGCTGAAGAGTCCTATGATTTTCTATTTCATTCGTTTTATGAATAAATAAACCAAAATCATTATTGGTCATTCGAGTAAACTCTTGATAAACTTTTGTTAGTAAGTAGCTTAAGTTGAAGTGGAGGAATCGTTTGAAAGGTTATCATGGAAAAGTATTATATATAAATCTGTCTACAAAAGAATCAAAAGATATCATTATTGATGACACTGTCTATGAAAAGTATTTGTCGGGCATAGGTCTAGCAGCATATTTGCTACCAAAGTTAATTCCAGTAGGTGCAGATCCTCTTGGAAAAGACAATGTAATTGGTGTTGTAAGTGGTTTATTAACTGGAACAGGTACATTTATGACTGGTAGGTGGTTGGCAGTAGGTAAATCGCCATTAACAGGTGGTTGGGGTGACGCGAATTGCGGTGGTAATTTCGCACCAGCAATCAAACGTTGTGGTTATGATGGTATATTCGTTCAAGGTAAATCAAATACACCGGTTTATATTTTAGTAGACAATAAAGGTGTTCAGATTAAGGATGCAACGGATTACTGGGGGCTTGATACAGTAGTAGCAGAAGAAAAACTTATCAAGGACAATTGGATTAAAAAGAAACCTTCGGTTGCTCTAATTGGTATGGCTGGCGAAAAACAATCACTTATAGCAGGCATTACTAACGATTACGGTAGAATCGCTGCTAGATCTGGATTAGGTGCTATTATGGGATCTAAGAAACTAAAAGCGATTGTTCTTGCTGGAACGAAGAGGACAACCTGTGAAAATTCAGAAGTCATTAAACATGAGGGCAAATTATTCGCCAGGAAAATAGAAAATCAAAATGTACCCAATGTGATAGGTCACGCTTTACCTTTACTTGGTGACATGATGGCAAAATCTAAAACTGTAACACCAAGTGATGGTCTTATGGTTGTTGGATTACTAAAAAGATTTGGAACTGCAATGAATAATACTTTGGCACTTCGAAATGGAGATGCGCCGATTAAGAATTGGAAAGGTGATTTAAAAGACTTCGGTAAGTATGATTCAAGGAAATTTAATCCTTTAAAAATAAATAAAACGGAGTATCAGAAGTACCATTGTTATTCGTGTGTAATCGGATGTGGAGGTATATGTGATATTAAAAAAGCTTCAGGTGGTGAGTTTTCTCATACTCATAAACCAGAATACGAAACGGTAAATTCATTTGGTGGATTGCTTCTTAATAAGGATCATGAAACCGTACTTTACATCAATGAGTTGTTAAACCGAGCTGGAATGGATACCATTTCTGCAGGAAGTACAATTGCATATGCTATAGAATGTTTCGAAGAAGGCATTATAACTGAAGAAGACACTGGTGGCATCCAGTTAACTTGGGGAAATAAATCTGCAATAACACAACTTGTAAAACTTATGATTGCACGAGAAGGATTTGGTGATATTTTAGCAGATGGTGTTAAAGAAGCTGTTAAGAAAATTGGTCATGAAACAAGTGAGTATGCAGTTCATTGTGGTGGTCAGGAAGCACCAATGCATGATCCAAGACTCGATCCGGCTGTAGGTGTACATTACAGTGCTGATCCAACACCAGGTAAACATACAATAGGTGCTGGACTATATTATAATAGTATGGCGTTATGGGATTATTGTTCGTGGGCACCAAAAGTCTCAAAATATCCTAAAGAGATGGATTATGTGCCTTCTGATGAAGAAGCTTTAAAGACCGTTGCAATGTCTTGTTATAAAATGATTTTAGATGGTGCTGGTGGATGTTATTATGCAATGTTACTCGGTAATCAACATTGGAATGTTGTAGATTATTTAAATTATGCGACAGGCTGGACTAGATCATATGATGACTATATGAAAATTGGTAAAAGAATTCATACTACAAGACAACAGTTTAATATAAGAGAAGGCATTGATCCAATCAATAATATAATGGGGAAACGTATGAGAGGAGAACCAACACTTAAGAATGGACCGTTAAAAGGAAAAACTGTTGAAATAGAAAAAATGGTTCAACTTCACTGGAAACATTTTGGTTGGGATGAGTACACAGGTGTGCCTTTAAAAAGGACATTAGCCGAACTCGAAATATCAACTACATATACACAGGAGGTCAGTAATGGATAAAAAACCAGTTTTTAAATATGAATTGTGTATGGCTTGCGGTATTTGCATTGATGCATGTCCAATAAGTATTCTTGGTTTGACAGATATTTCAATAGATAAGTATAAAAAAGCTTACCCAGTTCAACTAAAAGGTTCAAAATGCATTGGATGTAAGATGTGTAAATTTGAGTGCCCAGTTAAAGCAGTTGATGTAATTAACTAAGGAAGGTGTATTTTGAAAATAAAAGTTTATGCACCTGCATACTGGGATCTGAGTTTACTTAATAATGATGGAGTAATTGAACTTAGTAATGGTTCTACTTTGAATGATCTGATGAAGTGTTTAAAAATCCCCAATATAATTAGAAACATGTTAATTGTTAGCGTGAACTACAAACGAGAAAAAAAGTACTACCAGCTTAATGATGGTGATATAGTCAGTATTCTAGGTTCTCTAAGTAGTGGATGATTTTAAATCTTTATCGCTTATGTATATAGTTCTAAATAGACAATATTTGTGATATGAATTTTTAATAAAGCTGATCAATAAAAAACCTCCTGATATGCATATGCTTATGCCAACAAGGAGGTGGTTTTCTAAATTTTTAACTTCATACTTTAATAATCTATTTAACACTGAGGTTCTTTTTTTTCTGCTATGGATTGAATCATAGTTATTAGTGCAAAGAGAAGTGGACTTGAATGTCCTTTTTTATATGCTGCGCTAATCACAGTATATGCATGTGTATCTTTGATTTTGACACAGGGTAATTTAGGGTTGATAAATTTTTTTAAATGAACTGGAGCAATGGAAATTACTTTACCAGATTCAATTAGCATTGAACCAAGTTCAACTTGTGAGACTGTAGCTCCAATAAGAGGTTTAAAACCAGCTATCATACATATTTTTTCGATTTGTGCATTATATCCTGGAAATCTACTTTCTTCAGAGATTAAAAAGTTTTCATTTTTAAGTTCAATCAAAGCTATTTCATCACACTCGGCTAGTGGGTGGTTAAATGGCAATAAACATACCATAGGATCATTATAGAGATCTACAAAATCTATTTCGCTGTTGTGTGGGGTATCAAGGCGCTGAGTTAATATCAAGTCAATACCATCTAGTAGTAGTGCTTTGTTTACATCTCCATAATCATAGGCTCTAAGGTTTAGTTTTACCTTCGGGTAAAGTTTGCAAAACTCGTCTGACAAAGGCGCAAGGCNNCTTGCAACACCATTTAAGAATCCTATTGTTAGTGTAGTTTCAATACCTGATGAAATATTTTGAACCTCGGTAATTGTTTTCTCATATTGCTGAATAATTGTTTGAGCACCCTTTAAAAATGACTCGCCTGCTTTGGTAAGAGCCATACTTCTTGTATCTCGTTCTATAAGTTTAACACCAAGTTCTTCTTCTATAAGAAAAAGATGTCGGCTTAGTGCTGGTTGAGTTATAAATAAAAACTTTGCAGCAGTACTGAAGTTTTTGCACTCAGCAAGAACTATGTATTCGCGTAGATAAGATAACTTCATATGAAAACCTCACTTATATAATTAATATCATGAATCTTTAGATAATTATAACATACTTCAATATTCCAATTGGAAATTGTCTTATGTTTTTTTTGTATAGATTTTTTTTTTTTGTTATTTCTAAAAGTAAGGCAAGCTTGATATAGTTTTTTTAAGAGATGTGGACTCTAGCATGATCAGAAACTCATGTGACGTGAAAACGAATTCCACCAAATGTGTTAGGAGGGAGAGAATTAATGTCAACAAGAAATTTAGAGTTTAGCAGCAATGATGTATTTAACTTATTAAAAGCTGCTTATGACGCTGGGAAAATTGGTGTAGCAGATCCTGATGCACCTCCGAAATTAGATGATTATAAACATGTCCCTGGTGAACGATTCATAAGCTCGCTTAATGATAAAGCCAATGCTGTCGATTTCGATGTTATTGGACAGATGCTTGTACTTGCAACTCCATTAATAAGTACACTAGGAAGTCCGGTATTCTCATTGATGGTTGGACAAATGTTGTCATCACCAAATGGATAATATCATTTTGATGGTGATTAAAGAAGAAAGGGTGATTGAAGTTTGAAAAAGAAAGATATAATCGTTCAAATGGAAAAAATATTTAGTTATGAACGTGTAGAAAGTGACATATCAGATTTTACAGCATCGATTTCAACAATTAATGAATATGAAGATCCGATGTGCATTGTATACCCACTGAATACTAAAGAAGTTCAAGCTGTTGTAAAGTTTGCAGCAAAAAACCAGATTTGCCTTGTGCCGATGTCAAGTGGAAAGAGTGAGAAATCTAGTGCGTTATCTCTTCCGAGTATAGGTGTTGAGGCAATTATTGTTAATCTAAGCAAAATGAAAAAGATAGTGCGTATAGATAAACGTAATCGTATTGCAATGATAGAAGCAGGTGTCACATATAAAGAACTTATTGATGCAGTAGCAAAAGAAGGATTAAAGTTAACGCATCCGTTACTTCCAAGAGATAACAAATCCGTAGTCGCTGATCTTTTAGATAGACAACCAACGATGATTCCACGTCATCATTGGGATGTTAATGATCCATTGTGTTGTTTAGAAGTTGTATTTGGTACAGGTGAAGTATTCCGTACAGGAAGTGCAGCTGGTACTGGAACGCTTGAGGAACAATGGGATTCAGGTGTAGCACAGAGTAACCCTATGGGACCTTCACATACCGATTTTGGACGTGTGATTTTAGGTGGTCAAGGTACTTTAGGCATAATCACTTGGGCTACTGTAAAGCTTGAGGTTGCTCCATCACTACGAAAACTTGTTTTCGCTCAAGAGGAACAAGTTAAACAATTGCAAGAAGTCGTTTACAAAGGTGCTTTAAGACGTTTAGGGGATGAGTATATCTTGTTAAATAACATTGCTTTAGCTTCTATGCTTGAAACGGGTTCTGAAAAAATAATGGAATTCTCAAACAAGCAGAAAAAGTGGACACTTATATCGAATGTTTGTGGTTACAGTTATTTCCCAAAGGATAAATTAGATTATCAACTAAACGATCTAAAAGATCTTTCAAAAAAAACAAATGTTAATTTTGAATTGGGCATTAGCGGTGTGAACAACGATCGTATATATGAGTTATTAGATGCTACAAGAGGTGAAAAAAACTGGAAAAGTTCTTTAAAAGAAACCTATTTGGATGTGTTCTTTATTTCAACATTAGATAAAGTAGATAAATTTACAGTTATTACTGAGAAACTTGTAGAAAAGTATGGTTTTAAATCTAATGATATTGCTATTTATGTTCAGCCAACTATGCAGGGGCGAAACAGTCATATTGAGTTTATTGTACCTTTTGATGTATCACAAAAGGATAAAGCGCTTGTAATGTACCACGAAATCGTTAATGAACTAATGAATGAGGGTGCGTTCTTCAACAGACCGAATGATTTAATTTCAGAGGCAGTATATGCTAAAAATGAAAATCATGTAGAATCACTAAAAAAATTAAAGACATTACTTGATCCGCATTATATCCTGAATCGCGGAAAGTTATGTTACTAGAGGAGGAAATTAATGGCTTTACAAGATTGCGTTAAAGATCAAGAGGGCTGTACTAGGTGTAATGTGTGCAAATGGACACCTTTTTATCAGGTTAAAAGAACTGAAACACAAAACATCTGTCCTTCAATATCTAAGTATAATTTCCATACTTATAGTGGTGGAGGAAAAATGAACATCGGTCTTTCTATTAACGAAGGACGAACAGAAGTAACAGAAAAAGTTGCAGAAGTAGTTTACAAGTGTACACTTTGTGGTGCTTGTGATTATACATGTAAAATATACAGACCAGATCTCGATGTGAGTGCCAATATTGAGGAATTACGTATAGCGTGTGTGGAAGCAGGTCAAACACTTCCTGAACATAGAACAATTGTTGAATCATGTAAAAATGGAAATTCACTAAATAAAAATGAAGATGAACGTTTGAATTGGTCTGAAGGATTAGATATCAAACAGGTTTCAAGTGGAGCTGTTGGTGATGTGTATTTCCATGTAGGATGTAAAGCATCGTTTGATCCTAAAATTGCACTCCGTACTAAAAAGACTGCAAAAATATTAATGGATGCAGGTGTTGATTTAATAACATCAGGTATGGATGAGAGCTGTTGTGGTGGTAATATATTACAACTTGGTTTTGTTAAAGAAGGTACTGAGGCAGCAGTTACACTTTTAGATAAGTTGAAACAATCAGGCGCTAAGAAAATAGTAACATCATGTGCACATTGTTACAGTGCATTTAAGTACTATTATCCACGACATGGTGTGAATATGAATTATGAAGTTGTTCATATCAGTGAGTTATTTGCTGATTTGATTGATAATGGTTCTCTGGAACTGAATAACAGTCTTGCAATGAATATTACGTATCATGATCCTTGTAATTTAGGAAGAAAGAGTGAATCATATATTCAACCCTTTGAAGGTAATAAAAGAGAACGTCATATTAGTCAAGTAAGAACAGGTGAAAAAGGAGTCTATGATCAACCTCGTCATGTCCTTACTAGTATCAAAGGCATTAAAATAACTGAAATGGATCGTACTCTTGGTTACTCATGGTGTTGTGGTGCGTCAGCAGGTGTTTCTGAGGCAAACCCAGAATTGACTGAATTTGCAGGTTTAAATAGAGTTAAAGAAGCAGGATTCACAGGTACTGAAGCCATTGTCACAGCATGTCCATGGTGTGAGGAAAGCCTTTCTGACGCAGCTCAGAAAAATGGTGGAAATATCAAAGTTTATGATTTGGTGGATCTAGTCATTAAAAGTAAAGGAGGCATATTGTAATGATAGATAACGGAGCATATGCGGAACTGGAAGCTTTATTAGGCACAGAAAATATTTCAGAAGATCCTTCAATTTGTGATACTTATGCAGCGCAACCTTTTCATAGAACGGAACCGGGTATTTGGATTCATAGACCCGCTGCTGTTGTTCTTCCATCAAGTACAGAAGAAGTTTCTGGTGTTGTGAAGATATGTAATAAATATAAAATTAAATATATTGCACACTCGACTGGCTTTGGAGCACACAGTGGTCCAGGAGAAGATGGTGTTATACAAGTTGATTTAAGACGTATGAATAAAGTTCATGAAATAGATGTTAATAACATGTACGCAGTTGTTGAACCTTATACAACGTACATGCAAGTTCAAGCAGAAACATACAAGCATAATTTGACACCTATGGTCATTACAAGTGGACCACACTGTTCAATCCTTGCAAGTGTAACTTCTCACCAAGGAGGAGGTGGTTCTTCTTGTTCAATGGGTTATAATGGTCGGAATTTATTGGCTTGTGAATGGGTTTCGCCAACAGGAGAAATCATCCAAATTGGTTCAGCAGGTTCAGATGCAGGCTGGATGTCTGCAGATGGTCCGGGACCAAGTATGAAGGGCATTGTTCGTGGATATTTCGGATATGATGGTGGTTTTGGAATATTTACAAAAGCGACAGTCAAACTTCATGATTGGGCGGGTCCAAGCGAGCTTGATATCAAAGGACACCTTATGGATATTGAAGTGGAAGTGCCTAAAAACTTCCGTTCTTATACAATGTTTATGCCAGATTGGGATGCACTATCAGATTGTATGTATAAGATGGGTGAATGCGAGGTTGCTTACTATATGAATAAGCAAGCAGCAGCTGTTTCACTTGCGATTCTATTACCAAAAGCAGGTAAAAAAGCATTCCAACATGACACCATTAAATCGTTAATTGGAGCTGGACAACACATGATTGGTATAGTAACACAAGGTCATTCACAAGCTGAGTTAAACTACAAAGAAAAATGCCTTAAGGCTATTTGTGATGATTTTGGTGGTTTTATGATAGGTGGGCATCCACAATCTCAAATGGAAAAAGCGATGTTTGTTGCAACGATTAAAGCTAGTATGTATCTCTTATCATTTAGTGGACCTGGTGCATTTCACGTGGCAATGGGTGCTGACGAATCCATTGATGCGATTTGTAAACAAGGTAAAGAGGCTGAAGTTATTAAATTGAAGTACATTGAGGATAACGCTGCAACTGATGATATGGGTGATGGCGCATGGGCATGTTTATATGAACATGGAACTTGGGGTCACTGTGAAGCGACAATGACATTTGATCCGACTAATCCACTACATGCACCAACTATGCAAAAATACTCAGACGATTGTGCAGATGTACAATTTGAGAAGCACCTTGGTGGTATAGGATTTGGTATGTTCGGTGGACTTAAAACCGTAGAAAAATTTAGTGAAGGTTCATATAACTTCTTTGACTGGACAAAACGAATTAAGAATATTTGGGATCCTGACAACCTTTCAAACATGACTTTCAGATAAAGGAGGAGCATATATGAAAATAATTATTGTTGGTGGGGGATGTGCAGGACTAACTGCACTTCACACCTTAAAAAAGAAGGGCCACGATGTACTTGTTATCGAAAAAGAAAATATAGCTGGTGGACGTATGCGTTCATTTGAACAAGATGGATTTTGCCTAGATAGATGTGCTCAGATGGTTCACCCAGGATACAAAACAGCACGTGAAGTGATGGCGGATTTGGATATGTTGGATCTTTATGATGCAGAGTTAGGCGATTTAAGAGTTTATGATGAAGGTGATATGATTTTAGCCAGTCCATCGAAAGACCCTGTTGAGCTTGCTAAAACAATGCGTTGGATGGGCAAGATGTACGTTCAACCTGTTCAGAGTTTTATGGAATGGGCACTCGAATCTGTAAAAGGTCTTTATGAAGGTAGTTCTGATTGGGTTGTTGAAAAGAACCTTGATACAGATATTAGCTTTGCTGATTTTGTCACTCAAAACTTCGGTGAAGAGGTACTAGAGATGTTAGCACAACCAATATTTGCAGCTGTGGGTTTAGATGATCCTGAAAATGTCAGTGTTGCATTTGGTGTTCAAATTATGTGGACTGTTCTTTGTGGAGAGGCAGCTGTACTTAAAAGAGGTCTAGGCAGTCTTGCAAAGAAGATTGTTGACACATATCCTGATAGCGTCATGACAGGTTCGCCTGCTACAGAAATAGTCATTAAAAATGGTAAAGTAGAAGGCGTTCAGACAGAAACAGATTTTTATGCAGCAGACGTAGTTATTTGTGCTACAACGGCTACAAAAGCTCTTAAAATAATACCAAATTTACCTGAATCATTAAGAGAACCTCTTTCTAGAGTAAAATACTGTCCAGTTATTCATACCATGATGGGTGTAGATCGTCCGATGATAACTGACTCTATGAGTGGCGTGTTAATACCCAGAAAGTCTAATTACCCCTTCTCAGTAGCTTTCTTTGAGTCTACACGCAAATCGCCAGATGCAGTACCATTTGGTAAAGATTGTGTTTCGACATTCATTTATGGAGATGGTGCACGACGACTATGGAAGGCAACTGACAAAGAGATTGAAAAAGAGATCCACGAAGATCTTAAAGAATTGTTTGATCATATGCCGGATCAATTATTGTTTACAGATATTACAAGAGTGTCAGAAGCCAACTATATTATGCCGCCTGGATGTACTACTGCGATTAAAAATATGCGTGAAAACAACTACCGTGATGTGGATGGTTTATTCCTGTGTGGAGAGTACATGTATACTGGTTCATATGAAAGTGCAATAAATTCTGGACAAAGATGTGCGGAAGCGGTAATGGGTGAAAGAGACTTTATTTAACTAAAAACTCTAATGAGTTGTTCTTATAGAAGTGATATGACAAATTACAATTATTTAGTGTATTGGAGTAAGAAAGGGTGTAACTAATGAAAAGAAAAAGCGTATGTATTATAGGTAGTGGTATGGCTGGAGCGGGAGTTGGAGCATTATTAGCTCACTCAGGCAAATACGAAGTTGATATTTATGAGAAGCATCACCAACTGGGCGGTAGATTTATGGCATGTTCACCAAGAGAAGGTTACAACCTTGATATTGGTATTCATGGTATTACACAAAGTAATGTAGGTCCAATTGGAGAAATTCTTGAAAAGGTGGACAGTCAGGACCGAGTTAAGTGGAACGTGTTTGAGAATCCTGTTACTGTCTATGATAGAAATTATGGTTGGGTGAAGTATCCAGAGGAAATTGATAAAATGGGATTTTCAGATGAGGATCTTGCTCAAGTTATGAATTTTTATCAGCAGACACTTTCAATTCCGGAAGATGAAATCGAAGATTATAACAGTACTGCATTAACAGATCAAATTGCTAAATACATTGATAATGAAAGAGTTCAAAATTTATTTGCATTTATGGCTGCACTTGCTATGGCTATTCGCCCTAGTCAAGTACCGGTAGGTGAATGGTCAATTGTTGAAAGAGGTATTGCAGAGAAAAGAGCAGTAGGTTATCCAATCGGTGGTACTCGTGTTATTCCAGAAGCTCTTCTAAATGTCGTAAAGGAAAATGACGGGAAAATTACGACAAACAAAGAAATAAAGAAAATCATCATAGAAGATGGTAAGGCAACTGGCATTGAGTTTGTAGATGGTACTGTTAAACATTATGATATTGTTATTTCAAATGCTGGTAGTATTAATGACATCAAACTGGTAGGAAAAGAAAAATACAAAGACCAATCATATGTAGAAAAGCTGGAATCTTTTGAGTATTCGAAACAAGCAGCAGCCATTCGAGTAGGGTTGAAATCACAATTTATTGATAAAGATAAAGATATTGTTATGTATGTAGGTCATGATGAAGATGTAGCTCTTACGTTAGATGCGTGCGGTGATTACAAGAAGTTACCTGAAACTTTTGGTGCTGTTATGATACCTATTATATCTAATATGGATCCAAGTTCTTGTCCTGAAGGCAAACAATCATTAACAATAGGGACCTACTGTGCCGATTTAGGACCTATTTCTGATGATAGAAAAAAAGAGTGGGAGCAAACAGCTCTGAATACTGCTGAACTAATCTGGCCAGGTTTCAAAGATCAAGTAGAGTGGGTTGATTCAACTTTCCCAGAAGACTATGACCGTATTTTTGGTGAAAAAGGAAACCCAATTGGAATTGGTCAAGTTATAGGTCAGGTAGGAAAAAATAGACCTGCAATCGTTGATCCAGAAATTAAGAATCTATATCACTGTAGTGCAGACACCGGTCATCATGGTATTGGTGGTGAAATGGCTGCAAACTGTGCAATGAAATTATTCGAAATTCTTGAAGGTTAATTAATAAAATAAAATTTTAGGAGGTAATATAATGACAGATAAACAATGGTTTGAAGCAACTCAAAAAAGATTCGAAGAGGATCCAACAGCATATAAAGGTGTTGAAGGTTCTTATCAGTTCGATTACACCAAAGATGGTGGTAGTGTTTGGCATATGGCTTTCTCAAAAGATGGCACTTACAAGATTGGTGAAGGTACATTTAACAATGCAGACGTTAGTGTAACATGCAATTGGTCTGATATGCTTGAAGTTGTTAATGGAAATCTGAATCCGAACTTAGCTATTATGAAGGGTAAAATCAAATTTAAAGGTAGTATGCCAAAAGCAATGGCATTAGCTAAAATATTAGGTGTGTAAATAAAAACTATTCAACTTACAAAGTCTCTATTCAAAATCTGAATCAGAGACTTTGCAAGTTTTTGATTTCAGAATGAATAAAACATTAACAGAACATATAAAGTAAATCACTAGAGGAATTAATACAAGGACTAAAATAATATGCTTTCTTAGAAATTTGAGGTCTTACTGTTGCAAATCGAGAAATAAATTAATCTAAATTAATAACATAGAACTTTTGTGCAGACTATTATTTTACAACTCCAAAGACTATTTTTTATTAAGCATTTATTAGTAATATAATTGGGATGATTTATCTTATGATAAACGAACGGAGTCAGATTTATATAAACCTCGAGGATGAAACGAAAATAAAAATTTACTATTCTGTAAAGCTGATGATAAAAAGCTTCAGTCCAAGAGATACTCTTCTAATTTGAAGAATGTACTTAACCAATTATCATTAATGCAGAATACGAATAAATGATTTTATATTATTATTGGTCATCATAAGTCTATAATGATAACATTTAATTAAACAAATACTAATTTATGTGAGGTGAACAGTTGTAGATGCGATATATGAAAAATAACATATTTTCAAAAGATGATATGAAAGTAATTAAAAAATCAAATATATGCATTGTTGGTGCTGGTGGTTTAGGTGGGTATATCCTCGAAATGTTTGTTAGAGCAGGTATTGGTTCTATAACAATCGTTGATGGTGATACATTTGAAGTTTCAAACCTAAATAGACAACTGCTTTCTAATGAAAAAAATATTGGGACCAGTAAGGTCGAATCGGCATTTGAACGTGTCACTATTGTAAATTCCGATATTGATGTACTTCCAGTCTATGAGTATTTAAACAATAATAACTCTATGGATATTTTGAAAGGGCATGATCTTGTAATTGATGCATTAGATAATATTCAAACAAGAAAAATAATTCAAAATACATGTGAAAAATTGGATATATGTATGATACATGGTGCAATTTCAGGTTGGTATGGACAAGTTGCAGTTATATATCCGGGTGATAAAACAATTGATCTAATTTATGGAAATGATGATAAGTATCCTTCTGATATGAATCAAGGAAGTCCTTCTTTTACACCAGCATTGGTAGCTGCTGTTCAAGTCGCTGAGTCCTTAAAGTTACTGATTGGTAAACCGTGTCTAAAAAGGGGAGTCGTCTTATACATGGATCTATTAATGAATACATGGCAAGAAATTGAGTTGTAACATAGTAAGACATTATCTGGCAGGAAAACTCATTATTAGTTACAATGAATTTTATTTTAGGACAGTAGACAAAATGTAAATCAGACGTTTAATAAAATCTTCATAAGGCAAATATCATGTCTACGTTAGGTAAAGGGAGAATAAACTGTAGAGTCACAGTAACATCTGGAGTAAAGAAGAGGGGTAAACACATGAATGAAAATATTGAAGTTATATATGGAAGTATTGTTAAAGGTCTTAGAACAACAATTTATTATTTAATCATACTTATAATATCATCTGGTGTTATAATCCCTATGTTATTTCCTACAGAAGAGAATAGTACAATGATTTTAATAACACTTTGTGTTTTGGTTTTATTAGTTCTAATTGTAATGAAAGTCATGAGTATAAAGAATGTTAGTCAAGAAAAACAAGCCATAGTAATGGCTTTTATCATTATGTTCTTTGTGATGATACCAACATTAGCCTTATACAAAACTGATCCGAGAATTTGGGCCAATACATTTATCATTTTTGTAGTGAGTATACTGATCATTAGAGATATTCATTACTATATTCTAACAAGTTCGGTTTACTTGATTTCAATTGTTTTGATCTTTAGAGATGTAAATGTTATGGATATGGGTCAAATGGTCACACTGGGAAGTATATTAATGCTTTCAACACTAATAACCTACTCAATTCGTAAATCATTTAAAAATATTTTGATTAATCTATCTGAGAACATGGATGAGGTTAAAGTTAAAAGTGAATCGAACAGTAAGATGTTGGATAAGATTATTATAACGACCCAAGCTTTGGGAGAAGATATACATAATCTGAATAGTTCCATTGAAGTAACAGAAGATATAACCAGAGATATTGAGTCTGCTACTGAAGCTGTGGCAAATGGTGCCATTAATCAGGCTACAGATCTTCAAAGTAGTGTTAATGATTTAAATCAACTTGGTACTGCTATCGAACATTTACATAACAATTTAAGGGATTTATCAGAGTTGTTTGTAGAGCGTGAAGTGGATAATAAAAAGAACTTTGATACAGTTCAAGATTTAGATCTAACAAATCAGGAGACAAATAAGTTGAACTATACTATTGAGGAAGATATTTTAAAACTCACCGAACAATTTAAGTCAGTGATTGCAGCAATCACAACAATAGGGTCTATAGCTGATCAGACCAATTTACTTGCACTTAATGCTTCTATTGANNGAAGCAGGTAGAGGATTTGCTGTTGTCGCAGAGGAAATTAGAAAATTGGCGGAACAGACCTCGAGCAGCGCAACTGAAATAGAAGATGTCATACAACTGGTTAATGAACAGCTGAAACAAACCCATGGTGTTATGAATCAGATGAAAAATCATTCTACTAATTCGAATGTAATTATTAATGATACTGTAAAAGGTATTGAAGTTGTTGGTGAAACATTTGAAAAAGCATTAGATAATATAAAAAAAATTGGTAGTTTTACCGATGAGATTGCAACCAATAAGGATTCAGGTTTGAGTCAACTTGAAAATATTGCTGCAATTGCCGAAGAATTTTCTGCAAGCACACAAGAAGTTTCTGCAGCAGTAAATCGACAGCTAACACAAGTTGAAAATTTGCGAGAATTATCATCTAATATAAAGAGTATTTCAGTAGAATTACAAAACTCAATTGCCAGTTAGTGATCCTAATACTGAAGTGGAGAACGACAAAATTTGATTTCAAATAACTTCTAAGCGACTGCAATTGTAGTCGCTTTTTAGAAATTAAGATGTCGAACTTATTTAAATCAAAAAGGAGGTAGGACTTATGAGTCTTAATAATTTGGAGAACATTCTAAAGGAAAATCAAGAACTCAAAGCTATGGTTGCAAAAGCATCAGCAAAAATGGAGCAAATGGAAGTAGAAATGGTTACTGCTTTTGTTATTGGTGATGCAATAATGGATGGTATCATTATAGTCGATGGAAAAGGGATTATTACAAGTGTGAATAAGGGATATACTTTAATAACAAATATTTCTCCTGAAGAAGTTGTAGGTAAACA
>LGOV01019808.1_pt1 | contig 16008 bp, 20 predicted proteins | sample 469881 | NCBI WGS metagenome assembly LGOV01 (sample SAMN03857199, study PRJNA290197) | marine sediment metagenome | biome: marine cold seep biome; feature: cold seep; material: marine sediment; isolation source: sample #5579, elevator 3A push core 41 containing 12 cm of sediment... ...
GATGCAGAAATCTCTAAACAAATTAAAGATACTTTAGATAAGTTAACTAAAAAAGGAAACAAGTCTAAAGGAGCTAAATACCGTCGTCAAAAAAGAGATGATCGTAGAGAAAAAACTGATGCTGAATTAGCTCAGCAAGAAGCTGACAAGGGAACATTAAAAGTTACAGAATTTGTAACTGTAATGGAACTTGCTACCATGATGAATGTTTCTATTAACGAAGTTATTTCGTCATGTATGACTCTAGGTATTATGGTTACAATGAACCAGCGTTTAGATGCTGAAACATTGTCTATAGTAGCAGAAGAGTTTGGATTCGAAACAGAATTTGTAAGTGCTGATCTTGAAGAAGCTGTTCAAGAAGTAGATGATAAAGAAGATGATTTATTACCAAGAGCACCAATTGTAACAGTAATGGGACACGTTGATCACGGTAAAACATCTCTTCTGGATTACGTTCGTCATGCAAATGTTATCGCCGGTGAATCTGGTGGAATAACACAGCATATTGGAGCTTATGGAGTAAAATTAGATGGAGGTCAACAAATCACTTTCCTTGATACACCAGGTCACGAAGCCTTTACAGCAATGCGTGCACGTGGAGCTCAAGTAACAGATATTGCAATTATTGTAGTAGCTGCCGATGATGATGTGATGCCTCAAACTAAAGAAGCAATAGCACACGCACAAGCTGCCGAAGTACCTATTGTTTTTGCAATTAATAAAATTGATAAGCCTCACGCTAATCCTGATAATATTAAAAATCAACTATCTCAAATGAATCTTTTAGTAGAAGATTGGGGTGGTAAAATTCAATCACACGAAATCTCAGCAAAAGTGGGAACAGGTGTAGGCGAATTAATGGAGAAAGTTCTTTTAGAAGCAGAAATGTTAGATCTAAAAGCTAATCCAAACAAACTTGCTTTAGGTAATGTTGTTGAAGCATCTTTAGATAAAGGACGTGGATATGTTACAACAATACTTGTAAATGGAGGTACGCTTAAAATTGGCGATTACATGCTTGCTGGTAAAAACAGTGGTAAAGTAAAAGCAATGTTTAATGAGCGTGGTGTTGCAGTTGAAGAAGCAGGCCCTTCTACACCAGTATCTATACTTGGTTTAGATGGAGCACCACAAGCAGGAGATAAGTTTAATGTTTTTAAAGACGAAAGAGAAGCAAAACAAATTGCTGCTCGTCGTACTCAATTGCAACGTGAGCAGAGTGTAAGAACTCAGAAACACATTACACTTGACGAAATTGGACGTCGTATTGCAATAGGAGACTTTAAAGAACTTAACGTTATTCTTAAAGGTGATGTTGATGGGTCAGTTGAAGCACTTTCTGCATCATTACAGAAATTATCTACCGATGAGATACACGTTAATATTATCCATAAAGCAGTAGGGCAAATTACTGAATCAGATGTATTGTTAGCAACTGCTTCCGATGCAATTATTATTGGATTCCAAGTTCGACCTTCAGGTAACGCTCGTCAAATAGCCGATCGTGAGAGTATAGATATCCGTACTTATTCAATTATCTACGATGCAATCGAAGAGTTGAAAGACGCTATGGAAGGAATGCTTTCTCCAGAAGTTAAAGAAGAGGTTACTGGTAATATCGAAGTTAGAGAAACATTCAAAATCACTAAAGTTGGTACTATTGCAGGTTGTATGGTTAAAGACGGTAAGATTACTAGAAACTCGAGTGTTAGATTACTACGTGAGAATGTTGTAGTAGCTGATAGCACAATTGAAACACTAAGAATTCAAAAAGATGACAAAACAGAAGTTAAAGCTGGTTTTGAGTGTGGTATTAAACTAAAAGACTTTAATGATATTAAAGAAGGCGACATTTTTGAAGCCTATATTGAACAACAAATTAAAGTTTAAGGAGAAGTTATGGCAAATGTAAGAATTAACAGAATAAATGCAAGTATGCAGTCTGCCATAATGGAGACTATACGAAATTTACAAGACCCAAGAGTTGGTGGGGCAATTATTAGTGTTTTAAAAGTAGATACAACTAATGATTTATCTCATGCGAATGTATTTATTAGCATTTTTACATCAAAAGATGTAGAGAGTACTTTTAATGCAATAAAAAACAGCACTCCATATATTAGAAGACAGGTGGCCAAAAAAATTAATTTACGCGCTATGCCTGAACTTCATTTTAAATTGGATGATAGCTTAGACTATGCTGACAAGATAGAAACTTTACTTAAAAAAATTAAAAAGTAAATTTTCATGTTAAAATAAAAGGGGAAATACACGTGTTACTAAAAGCTGAAAAACTACTAAGGGAATCAAACAGGGTTGCAATTTTTGCACACATTAATGCAGATGGCGATACACTTGGCTCTTCTATAGCATTAAAACTAGCTCTAGAGAGTATGGGAAAAGAAGTTGATGTTTATTGTGATGATAATATTAACTCTAATTACGACTTTTTAGATGTTAAAAAACATTATGTTGAACATGATGAAAAAAACTATGACTTAGGCATTATTGTTGATTGTCCTGAAGTTAATAGAATTGGTAAATACGGTCAGTTATTTGACAGCACTCAAAAAAAACTGGTTATAGACCATCATTTACATAACGATATTAATGCAAGTGTTAAAATTGTAGATACTGAGGCTGGTAGTGCAGGCATTATAGTTTACAGATTATTAAAACAAATAAATATTAACTTAAGTAAAGATATTGCAACGGCACTATATGCTGCCATTTCAAGTGATACTGGTTGTTTTATGTTTGGTAATACGACTTCAGAAGCACACAAAATTACAGCAGAGCTAATGGAATTTAATATTGATTTAAATAACATTAATTTTTTCCTATTTAAACGTAAAACAAAAGAGCAACTAGCACTTTTTGCAGCAGTTATAAATGGACTACAGTTCCATGATGATAATCAAATTGCAATTTCTGTTGTTGATCAGGATACTTTTAAAAAAACTAATACTACATATCCCGATACTGTTGGTCTTTCTAACTATTTAAGTGGTATAGATGGTATCAGAGTTAGCGCGGCTTTAACTGAAATTAAAACTAATATGTTTATTGTGTCTTTTAGAGCAATAGATATTGACGTGGCTGAAATTGCTATGGAGTTTAAAGGTGGAGGACACAGACTTGCTGCAGGTTGTAAAATTAGTGGTAAAAAAGAAAATGTAGTTAATAAAGTTTTAACTGCAATAAGAAGAGAATTATAAATGAATGGGATTTTTAATGTGTTAAAGCCAGCAGGAATGACATCGAATGCTGTCCTTACAAAAATCAAAAAACATTTTAATATTAAAAAAGTGGGTCATTTAGGCACACTAGACCCAGCAGGTACAGGCGTTTTGCCGGTTACAACTGGGAAGGCATCAAGACTGTTTGACTTGTTTTTGAAAAAAGATAAAGTATATAAAGCAGTTTTTACTTTTGGAAAGACAACCGATACGCTAGATAGTGAAGGCAAAATTATAAATGAGGATGGAGTTATTCCAACTTATGAACAAATTAAAAAAACCATTCCAAATTTAGTTGGTGAGGTTGACCAAATGCCACCAAAATTTAGTTCAAAAAATATAAATGGTAAACGAGCTTACAAGCTAGCAAGAGAAGGCGTGGAGTTTACATTAAAAACTAAAAAAGTAAACGTATATGACATTAAACTATTAGAACAAACAACAAAAAACAGCTTTTTGTTTGAAATACACTGTAGCAGTGGTACTTACATTAGAAGCATTTGTAGAGATATGGCAAGTATCCTTGATACTTACGCATTTATGAGCGCAATAGTAAGAATAAAAAGTGGACAATTTAAAATTGAAAACAGTATTACAATAGAAGAGCTACTAAAGATAGGTAGCCAGAAGCATTTAATAAGCGTTGAAGAGATTTTAAAAGACTTTGAGAAACTGGAGCTTGACGAAAAATATTATAATCAGCTTATTAATGGAGTTAAAATTAAATTTGATAAAAAACTAGAAAGTTCAGAATTTTTGCTTTACTGCAAAAGTGAACCATTTGGTATTGCACATATAAAAGATGGGTTTTTGAAATTAAAAACCAATCTTAGAGAAAATAACTAAAAGGAGTTATTATGATTAAATTTGGACCAAGCGGTAATGATGAATTATTTTACGAAGAAGGTCATAAAACCACTTTAGAAGCACCAAAATGGGTTAGTGAGAAGGGTCTTAGCGTTTATGAATATGCTTTTACGAGAGGAATTAACCTAAAACCAGAAACAGCAAAAAAAATTGGTGAAGCCTTTAAAGAATATGGTATTGAAGTTACAGCTCATGCACCATATTACATAAACTTTGGAAACCCAACCGAAGAAGCTAGAGAAAAGAGTATTAATTATGTTATAAACAGTTTAAAAATGTTAAAAATTATGGGTGGCAAAAAACTTTGTGTTCACCCAGGAACTCAACTAAAACAAGACAGAGAAACAGCTATGAAAAATGCTTTTATAGGTGTTGAAGCGCTTGTGGAGAGGGTTTATGCTGAAGGACTTAGTGATATGTATGTTTGCCTTGAAACTATGGGTAAGCACAGGCAATTAGGCACAGTTGATGAAATTATTGAGCTTTGTAAAATTGATAAAATATTAATGCCGACAGTAGATTTTGGACATGTAAATGCTTATAATGCTGGAAGCCTTAAAACAGTAGAAGATTTTAGAGAAGTTACCGATAAAATAAGAGCGGGACTAGGTGAATTTAGAGGAAAAAACTTCCATGTTCATTTTTCTAAAATAGAATACACCGAAAAAGGTGAAAAAGTACATTTAACACTTGCAGATACAATATTTGGACCAGAATTTGAACCACTTGCAGTAGTACTTAAAGAAGACGGATTAATACCTACTATTATTAGCGAAAGCAAACACATAATGGCACAAGATGCTGTTAAATTAAAACAAATTTACGAAAATACGGAGGTTTAATATGCAAGCAGGAGATATTAAAAAAGGTAAAACTTTTGAACTTGAGGGAGCAGTTTATACAGTTGTAGATTTTCAACAAGTAAAACAAGCTAGAAGTGCAAGTTTTATTAGAACAAAAATTAAAAACGTTGAAACAGGCAATGTAATGGAAAAGAAATTTAACCCAACGGATAAATTAACTGAGGCAATAATTGAAAGACGCGATATGCAGTATCTTTATTCTGATGATAATTTTTATTACTTTATGGATGTAGAAACTTTTGAGCAAAACCCAGTAGAATATGAAACAGTTAAAGAAGCACTTAAGTACATTATTGAAGAAAACGTTGTAGAAATACATAGTTATAAAGGCAAAATTATTGCTGTTGAGACTCCAATGTTTGTGGAGCTTAACATTACAAAATGTGACCCATGGTTACAGGGAGATAGTTCTAGAGCAGGTAATAAACCAGCAACAGTTGAAACAGGTTTAGAGCTTAGAGTTCCAATATTTGTTGCAAATGGCGACAGAATTAAAATAGACACAAGAACTGGCGAATATGTAGAAAGAGTGTAAAATTTGTAAAAATTTATATTATTAAAAAACAGGGAGTATTTTTGAACCCTGTTTTTTTGTGTCTTCGTAATACTTTAGTACTAGCCTTAATATTATATTTAAAGTAAACATAGAGGGTGATAAGGTGCTAAAAAATATTATTCCGAATGAATTATTTGTAAAACTTAAAAATTTAAATCTTAATAATATTTACGAAATTAGGATGCGTGCAAACAAACCGTTAGTAGTCAATTATAAAAACACTTTTATTACCTTAAAGGACGAGCACGGCAAAGAGTATATTTGCACCAAGCAAATGTTAAACTCAGTAATTTTTAAAGCTAGTAATCAATCACTTTATGCTAGTAATGAAGAAATTAAAAAAGGATTTATTGCAGTAAAGGGTGGAATAAGAATTGGCATTACCGGTGAATGTGTCCTACATGAGGATAGAGTTAAGACTATTAAAAATTTTTCTTCACTTAATATAAGAATTCCACACGAAGTAAGGGGTTGTAGCTTGAAAACTCTAAAGTATTTAATAGAGGGTAGTAGCGTATATAATACTCTAGTTTTAAGTCCACCCGGAGCTGGTAAAACGACCTATTTACGTGACCTTGCTTGTCAGCTATCAGATGAGCTTAAAAACATTAACATTTTAATGCTTGATGAGCGATATGAACTGGCCTCAAGTCAAGGTGGCAGTGCTCAACTTGATGTTGGAAAATTCACAGATATTATGAGTGGCACAACTAAGCAGTTTGGCTTTGAAAACGGAATTAGAAGTATGAGCCCTCAAATTATTATAACGGATGAAATAGCCACCTATGAGGACGTAAAATCCATTATGTATGCTAAGGGTTGTGGGGTTAGAGTGATAGCTTCCATGCATGGCTATACTGAAGAGGATTTAGTTGAGAAACCTCATTTTAATGAGTTAATTAAAAACAAGATATTTAGTAGGTATGTAGTTTTATCTAGTAGAGAAGGTGCAGGTACAATAGAAAAGGTTTTAGATGAGAATTTGATAAATTTATTAAAGGAGTAATTATGCAATTTTTGCTTTATTTAACAATTTTAATAGGTTGTAGCTACATAGGTTATGGTGTAGGTCATTACTATGTTAAACGTCAACATCTCTTGCAAAATTTAATAAGTTTTGCAAGCTATGTTAGGGCTGAGATAGCCTTTGCACATTTGAACCTTGAGAACATAGTAAAAACTCACATACCAGAGTTTGATAAAAATTTTAGAATAGTCTTAAAAAACTATTTAAAAACTTTAAAAAAGAGCGACTATATAACTATAAAAGAACTAAGAGAAAATGTTTCAAGTATATACTTAGAAGAAAATGAGTTAAATGAGATGTTGCAATTTTTTAGCTTTTTAGGTAAGAGTGATATAGACAGTCAAATTACAATTATAGATAAGCATTTAGTTAGCTTTAAAAATTTTTTAAACTCAGCGAAGGGTCAACGAGAACGCTACAGTGGTATGAGCAAAAAACTTGGCTTTTTAATGGGTATTTTAATATTAATAATAATGCTTTAATGGAGGTATTATGGGAGTAGAAATAATTTTTAAAATTGCCGCAATAGGAATTTTGGTGGCAGTAGTAAATCAGGTATTAAAGTACGCTGGTAAAGACGAAATAGCAACGCTTACGACACTAGCTGGGCTTGTAATTGTGCTACTAATGGTGGTTGACCTAATAAGTCAGCTTTTTGAAACAGTAAAAAGCTTATTTTCACTTTATTAAAGGAGAACTATGTGGAGTTAATTAAAATAATTGGAATAGGTTTAATAACAAGTATAGCTGTACTAGTGGTCAAGCAAGTAAAGCCTGAAATTGCAATAATTATTACCATAACGGGTTCTTTAATTATGCTTTTAATGCTTGTTGAAATGCTTACTTCTGTTATGAGCGTTTTTGATTTATTGGTTACAAAAACAGGCATAGATAAACAGCTTTTTTCTAGCATTTTAAAAATTATTGGTGTTGGTTACATAACAGAGTTTAGTGCCAATATTTGCTCAGACACGGGAAATAGCTCCATAGCTGATAAAATTCTCTTAAGCGGAAAAGTTATTATCTTGGTATTAGCGCTACCTATTATTACCGCACTTATTGATATTGTGGTGGGTATTATGCCATGAAAAATATAAAAAGACTATCTTTAATATTATTAATTGGTATTATTGCAATTTTAGTAAATAGTGGCTTGACGGTTGTTTTTGCACAAGATGATGTTGATGAGAATGCAGAACAAAATTTACAAGACACTATTTTTAGTCAAATTAGCGCGCTGGACTTTAGCGGGTTTGATGACGTTTTAAATGATCTGGATTTTGATTCCTATGCTGTTTTTGAAAATATGAGTTTTAAAGACAAAGTAAACTCAATTATTACTGGCGAATTTAAAGAAGGTTACGATTCAATTTTTAAAGCAGTTCTAGGCATTTTTATTAAAAATATTGCAGGTTTTGTACCCATTTTTGCAACCATTATTTCAATTGGTGTTATGAGCAGTTTTATTACCAATTTAACACCTAATTCTAAAAATACAGCCATTACAGACATAGTGCATTTTGTTTGTTATTCTTTAATTATAATTATAATTTTTAAAGCAGTAGTTAATGTAATTAGTTTAACAGGACAAACCCTCAGTAGTTTAAAAACTCAAATCGACCTTGTTTTTCCGCTTTTATTAACCATTATGACTGCACTTGGAAGTGTTGTATCTGTTAGTGTTTATCAACCAGCAGTTGCAATATTCTCAAGCGGAATAATAGAACTTTTTAATTCCATTATAATGCCACTTTTTATTTTTACCTTAGTGTTTGCAGTGGTTGGGAACATATCTTCTAACATAAAACTAAAAAAGTTTTCCAATCTTTTCAACAGCTCTTTTAAGTGGATAGTAGGTAGTACTTTTACCATTTTTATGGGTTTTATGTCCATTCAGGGAATAACAGCAGGAAGCTACGATAAAGTGTCAATAAGAACAGCAAAATTTGCAATGCGTAGTTACATTCCAATTGTTGGAGGTTACTTATCTGAAGGGTTTAACGTTATTATGGCTAGTGGAGTTTTAGTTAAAAATTCTGTTGGACTGGCTGGGCTTGTTTTAATGTTTGCTACCATTCTAGCGCCAGTTATACAAATTCTTGTTTTAAAGTTTGCACTTAATTTGTCAGCCGCAATTTTAGAGCCGATTGTGGACAAGCGCATAAGTGATTTTATTATGAGTGTTAGTAAAACTTTAGTTATGCTACTCGCCACCATTTTAGCCGTAGCGTTTATGTACTTTATTATGGTAGGGTTAATAATTTCTACAGGTAACATTGTTTAGGAGGGTTTTTATGAGCATGGTTTCAAGCTATATATTAAGTATTGCAGGCATTGTAATTTTAGGTGTTTTAATAACAGTTATTATGCCGGACGGTCAAATGGGTAAGTATGTAAATAACATATTTGCCTTAATTGTGGTGTTTGTTATTGTCTCGCCAATTCCGAGCATTTTGAATTACGACATGGATACAAGTGCAATCTTAACAGGTGCTGGGATTGAAATTGACCAAAATTTTATATATTTAGTTAACTCGCAAACCCTAGCTCAACTAGAAGGAGCCATAGAGTATTTATTAAAAGATGCAAATATTTTAGGGGTTGATGTCATAATTTCGGCTAACATTTTTACAAGTCCTTTTATAGTACAAAAAGTGACAGTTGATCTTCAAAATTTGGTAATTAATCCTAGCAACCAGCATATAAATATATATAGCAAAATTAAAGAAATAATTTTGAATAACATTGATGTAGAGGAGGAGAATATTGTGTTTTATGGGGCAACTTAAACTCAGTGGTAAAAAGGATGGTGGACTGGCTTCCATTTTTAATTTACCAATTTTTAAAAAGCTAAAAGGCATAAAAAACATTGAAGTAATAATAGCCTGTGTTTTAGGCGCTGTAATATTACTTGTTTACTTTAGCTCTTTCACTTCAACTGGCGGGTCAAATGTCGTAGAGCTTGAATACTCTTCAAGCACAAGCTATGCTGAAGAGTTGGAGCTTAGGCTAAGTACTACGCTCTCGGCAATTGCAGGAGCAGGAAATGTACGGGTTATGTTAACCCTTGAGAGTGGACCAGAACTTGTAATTGCAACAAGCTCAGACCAAAAGACGACAATAAGCCAAAGTGGCGATAATAAAAGCGAGAACATAACCGTTATTGAAGACCCTATTATTGTTACTCAAAATGGGACAAGCTCGCCACTGGTTTTAATGGAAATACTTCCGACAGTAAAAGGTGTTGTTGTTGTTGCTAGTGGCGCAGATGATGTTAGGGTTAAACTCGACCTCTTGAATGCTATTCAAGCCCTGCTCGACGTAGACAACTCTGATATAAAAATTTTTGTAGGGAATTAAATTATAAATTAAGGAGAATAATTATGTTAAGTAAAAGAAAAAAAATTATTATTTTAGGCACAATGCTAGTGCTACTTGTTGTTACAGGCTATTTGAACATTACTTTAAATAACAATATTTTACAAACTGGTGGAAATATAACATCGGGAAATTTCTTTTCGACCTATAGACTGGACAGGCAAGACACAAGAAACCAAGAAATGAGTTACTATGATGCTATTATCATCTCAGATAGTTCAAGCCAAGAAGCAATAGATTTAGCTGAAGCTAAAAGAGCAGAACTTATTGCAGCAATGGAACTTGAGCTTGTAACAGAAGGGTTAATTAAAGCAAAAGGTTTTGAAGATGTTATTGTTACTTCAACAACTGGTAGCATTAATGTAATAGTAAAATCGGGCGAGCTTGAAGCTACTCAGGTGGCTCAAATTGTTGAGGTTGTGCAGACTCAAACAGGCGCAAATCTTGACAACATTACCATTATTCCTGTTGAATAGTGTTAGTAAAAAAATTAGTAATGTGTTATAATACTGTTAGTTTAAAGGAAGGTGCTTATGAAGTACGGACTAGGCAGTGTTAAAAATACTACCAACAAAGGTAAAGTGCATTTTAACAAAAACATTTTGTTATCAATTATTAATCTTGCAGCCAAAGAAATTAGCGGTGTAAGTAAGTTAACTGAAAGTTTTGGTAGCCAAATTAGTAAAATTTTTAGCAATAAATTTTATGAAGGCGTTAAAATTACGTATACTAAAGATGGGTTAGTAATAGATGTTCATTTAAACGTTTATTATGGTGTTAAAGTTTCTGACGTTGTTTATCGCGTGCAAGAAAGCATTAAAAATGGAATATCTAGTATGGTAGATATTAAAATTAATGCAATTAATGTGCATGTTGTGGGCGTTGACTTTAAAGAAGAACAAAACAGTTAAAACTAGACCCCTCGGTTTGAGGGGTTTTTAAAGGAATATAATTATGAGTAGAAAAAAAGCAAGAGAAACAGCATTTAAACTAATTTTTGAATATGCGTATTTAAAAAAATTCAACCCTCTAACACTAGAGGATTTTTTGGAAAAAGAAAAAATCACAGAGGCAGATAAAGAGTATGTTGGGGAGAGTTATAAGGGCATTATCGGGAATTATGCTGATATTATTGAAACCATTAAATCTAATTTAAAAAATTACACCATTGAGCGTATTTATAAAACAGATTTAGCCATTTTAATTTTGGCTGTTTATGAAATTAACTATGCAAAAAGTGTTGCAACTAACATTGTAATTAACGAAGCAGTTGAGCTTAGTAAAAAATACTCTACTGACAAGAGTTATACTTTTGTTAATGGCGTACTAGCTTCAATTGTAAGTGGAGAAAAGAGTGAATAATAAACCGCTGAGCGTATCACAACTTAATAATTATTTAAAAAGCATTATAGACTCGGAGAGTATGCTAAAAAATATTACCGTAGTGGGCGAGGTTTCTACAATTAACATAGTTAGAGGCATTGCCTATTTTGCACTAAAAGATGCAAACAGCCTACTTAACTGTGTGCTTTTTGGTGCAGATAAATATTCTGATGTTAAAAATGGAGACAAGGTTTTAGTAACAGGTAGCCCGAGTTATTACGCTAAAGGTGGAAAACTTACTTTTAATGCAAGAAAAATTGAAAGTTACGGGCTAGGGGAACTTTATAAACAGTTTTTAGCTCTAAAGGAAAAACTTCAAAAAGAAGGTTTATTTGATACGGCGTTTAAAAAAGCTATTCCAAAAGATGTTAAGCGAATAGGTGTTATAACCAGTAAAACTGGTGCAGTAATAGAAGATATTATAAATGTTGTAAGAAGGCGAAACAATAGTATTGATATTGTATTATATCCTGCAAAAGTTCAGGGTGATAACGCTGAGAATGAGCTTGTAGCTGGTATTGAATTTTTCAATAATTATAACGTAGATATTATTATTGTGGCCCGTGGTGGTGGCAGTATGGAAGACCTAGAGCCTTTTAACAAAGAGAACCTAGCAAGAGCTGTGTTTGAAAGCCTAAAACCAGTGGTAAGTGCAGTTGGACATGAAACAGACTTTACTATAATTGACTTCGTGTCAGATCTTAGAGCACCTACACCTAGTGCAGCAGCAGAGCTTGTAGTTGCCGATTATATGTCTCAAGCAGATAGATTAAATATTCTTTCTGATAGGTTAATTTCTATTCAAAAAAATAAGATTAATTTGAGCGAGAGTCTACTTAATAATTTAACAGATACTTTTAAAAATAAAATTAATATGCTAGTAGTAAAAGACCAAAATAAACTGGACCTATTAACTAGCAGTTTAAGTAAATTAAACCCGGCAAACATACTTCTAAAAGGGTATGCAAAGCTAGAGATTAATAGCATACCTATAAACAGTGTTAAAAACCTAAATGTTGGTAATGAGTTTACAGCACATTTAAAAGATGGTAAAATAAAGGCTACAGTAACTGATAAAGAGGAAAATTAAATGAATTTTGAGAGTAAGATTAAAAAACTAGAAGAACTTGTAAAAAAACTTGAAACTCCCGATGTGGGTATAGATGCAGGAGTTAAACTTTTTGATGAGGGTATAAAACTCTCAAAAGAGTGTTACGAAATTTTAAATACTAATAAAGGTGAAATTAACATCATTACAAAAGACTTAAATGAAGCACGTGAAAAACCTTTTAAAAAGTAACCCACAAAAACAATAGGAGAGTAAAATGAAAGCTAGTAAATTATTTTTTAAAAACTATAAAGAAGTACCAGCGGAAGCCGAAATTAAAAGCCATCAGCTAATGCTTAAGGCTGGACTTATTAAACAACAAGCAAGTGGTATTTATGCATATATGCCACTAGGTTTTAAAGTACTTAAAAAAATAGAGAACGTTATAAGACAAGAAATGAACAAGGCAGGCTCACAAGAGCTTTTGATGCCTGGCATTTTACCGCAAGAAGTATATAAAGGTAGATTGAGTAAGTTTGGACCTGAAATGTTTAAATTAAAAGACAGAAAAGGCGGAGACTATTGCTTAACTCCAACACATGAAGAGTTATTTGCACTAACCGTTAAAGACTCGGTTACAAGCTATAAACAATTACCTATTTCGTTGTATCAAATTCAGCGTAAATATAGAGACGAGAGAAGACCTCGTTTTGGCGTTCAAAGAAGCAGAGAGTTTTTTATGAAAGATGCTTACAGCTTCGATATTGATGAGAGCGGTTTAGAAGACAGTTACATTGCTATGTATAACGCTTATGTTAAAATTTTTAGAAGACTTGAACTTGACTTTGTGCCAGTAAGTGCCGACAGTGGCTCTATGGGCGGAAAGCGTAGTGAAGAGTTTATGGTTAAAAGTGAAGTTGGAGAAGACACAATTGTTTTTTGTGACAACTGTGGTTATGCTGCTAATGAAGAGAAAGCTTATACTAAACTAGAAGAAGTTACAAAAGTAAAAGAACTAAAATGTGAGCAATTTCAAACTTTAAGAATCGGCAAAATTAAAGATTTAGTTAATGAGTATGGATTTGATATTAAAAAACTTGCAAAAACACTTATCTATATGGCTGATAGTAAGCCTGTAGCAGTTATGTTAAGAGGCGATAGAGACGTTCAGGAAGTGAAACTTTTAAACGCTTTAGGTGCTGATGAATTTAGACTAGCAACAGCTGAAGAAGTAGAGGAATATATAGGATGTAAGCCAGGCTTTGTAGGTCCTATTGGGCTTGATATAGAGGTTATTGCAGATTTAGAAATTGAACAAATGCAAAACTTTGTGGTTGGTACAGGTGATGATGATTCTCATTTTATAAATGTTAACTTGAAAGACTTTAAGGTGAGTAAATTTACTGATATTAAAACGATAAAAGCTGGAGACAAATGTCCTCAGTGTGATGGAACATTAAAGGTTATGAAAGGCATTGAAGTTGGTCATATTTTCCAACTTGGAACAACATATTCTGAGCGTTTAGGCGTAACTGTACTAGATGAGAATGGAGCAGAAGTTATTGTTCAAATGGGTAGTTATGGTATTGGTCTAGGCAGAACAATGGCAGCAATAGTTGAACAAAAAGCCGACGATAAAGGCATTGTATGGCCACAAAACATAGCACCATTTGATGCTACAGTTTTAGCTGTTAACACAAAAAATGAAGAACAAATGGCTCTTGCAACTGACCTATATAATTCACTTACAGAAAAAGGCGGAGATATTCTGTTTGATGATAGAAAAGCAAGCTTTGGTGCAAGAATGAAAGATAGTGAACTTTTAGGAATTCCTTACATTATTATTGCAGGAAAAAAAGCAGTTGAAGGTATTTTTGAATTTGTAGATAGAAGAACAGGTGTTAAAACTGAAGTTACTAAAGAACAAATTTTAAACGATCAAAAATAATAAAAAAGAGGTATTAAGCCTCTTTTTTTTTAGGTGTTTGTATCATTATTAAATATAAATATAAATATAATTACATATATAGCAACATATTTTTTTTGATAAGACTTATTATAATAAACACACAAGGTAATTATTGAAAAATTAAATTATGTATGTTATAATTACTAGACATCTTAATAACAAAGGCGCAGTATTCTAGTCGGTAATATTTAGCCCCAAGACGAACTTTTTGAGCGTTACAAGGGCATATCGATGAAGTTTCTGGTGTTGGCTTTGGCTGCCCAAGCTGGGGCTTATGCTGGGAGTTAAGATTTATGGGCGACTTGCAATGGCATGCAAGCCCCGACCCATTTATCGTGGAGACCTGAAAGGTGGTAGGCTTAGACTTATTACTAATTAGGATTAAACCTGCAATGCGGTTAATAGCTGTGTGCAGAGTAGCCTGTCTTGAGTGAAGGTATGCGAATTAGACATCTAAAAAACTTTGAACCGGCCGGTTTGGGGTTATAATAATTGGTTTATGAAACTACAGTTGCAAAACAGACTAAGGTTAAATATTATTGTTAAGGAAAACTTCTAGACTGTAAATTGTGAAGTTTGATGTGTTAGGGATTATAGTGTAGTCTAAGTGGTAATTCGGCACGCTTTTATAAGCGGATCTGGTTTAATTGGAAACGGCTTGTACGGTAACGGCAAGTACCAGGTGAGGAAAACTTGCTGGACCTAAGCTGCAAGGTTTACTTAACACATTGCCTTTGTTTATAGGTGTAATTTTAAAAGACGGATTAGGTAATTATGAACAATTATGAAAATAATAAACTACAATCCGATAAATCTGAGACGAAAAAGAACTTAAAAAAGTTTTTTAAAAACGGCAGTTTCGACTGGAACTGGCCTATAAAAATTTTTTTTATAACACTTATGTTATCACTCGTGTTTAGTATAGGTTCTGAGCTTATTTTAACAGCATCAGGTCTTGTAATTTCAATTATCGTAATCCTAGTTTTATGGCTAGTTAGTGTGATATTTGATATGCTAGGTGTGGCTGTAGCAGCTTCAGCGCTTGAGCCCTTCGTGGCAATGGCAAGTAAGCGTGTTAGAGGCAGCAAAGAGGCAATAAGCCTTGTAAAAAATGCCGAAAAAGTAAGTAGTTTTGCATCAGATGTTGTTGGAGATATATGTGGAATTTTAAGTGGTGCCGTTGGTGCTGCTCTTGTAATAAAAATATATGCCAGCGCTGGCAACTTTACAGAAGTATTAATTGCTGCACTAATTAGTAGTGTAATAGCTGCTCTTACTGTTTTTGGTAAAGCTGTTGGTAAAAATTTAGCAATTAATCACCCTGAAAAAATCGTTTTTACTGCAAGTAAAATCATTAATTTCATTAAAATTAAAAAATAAAAAAACAAGTTACATTAAATAACTTGTTTTTTTACGTCTATTTTACTTTATTTTCTGTGTTCATCACCAATTATATGATTAAAAGGAATGTTTTTCATATCACTATTTATAATAATATCTTTTAAGTAATATGGTCTTAAGTCCATGTCTTTTATTTCTTCCTTAGTAACCCAAGAAGATGTAATACCTTTACCTTCAGCATCCTCAAAATCTTCTAAATTTTGAATTTTCTTTCCACCCAAAATTTTTGTTGTGTAAAATTGATTGAGTTCATGAAATTCAAGCCCATCATAAT
>LGOV01001079.1_pt8 | contig 16002 bp, 15 predicted proteins | sample 469881 | NCBI WGS metagenome assembly LGOV01 (sample SAMN03857199, study PRJNA290197) | marine sediment metagenome | biome: marine cold seep biome; feature: cold seep; material: marine sediment; isolation source: sample #5579, elevator 3A push core 41 containing 12 cm of sediment... ...
AATACTACTGAAGGAACTCAAGAAGAGTTAACTACAAAAATACTTGATTTATATATGCACCAAATTAGTCAAGAAAATCAAATGAGTATCTTTGACGTGTTTAGAAATGATGAAAAAGAAAAAAATGGAAATGATAGTTAATCATTTCCATTTTTATTTTATACTAAGTGACTATGCGCAGTATGATCATCAATAGTAATTTCATCTGCTTTACGGAAGACCCATTTAACAATGATTTCTCCAAATACTTTATAAATTAATACTGCTCCTAAAATTACCGTTAATACTGTCGAACCAATAATAACGTAATCGTTATTTCCAGTATCTTGAGCTAATTGAATAAATCTAATTTCCGCTAAGATTGCCATATCAATTGCTACCCCACCTTGTGGTATTAAAGCTGCTCCTAGATACTTCTTAACTTTTGTTTCTTCTCTTAATATAAAGGCGGCTGAGGTTGATCCTACTATTTTCCCTAATACTCTAACTAAAATATATGTAACTCCTATTATTTCTAAGGTTGATAATAATCCAATATTCAATTCTGCTCCTGATAAAGTAAAGAAGATTAATAATATCGGTAGAATAAAGGCATCTGATACTGATCTTACTTGTTCTCGGAGTTCAAATGATAATCTATTCGATAAAACTGTTCCGATTGTTAAAGGTAATAAAATTGTTGATATATCTAACATATAACTAAATCCAATTCCAAGTAATAATCCAATTATAATTATTAAGAAGATTGTAATATTATCTCCCTTATTAAAGTATTCAATAAATCTTTCAACAACTAATCCAATTATTAACCCAATTCCGATACTAAATAATATCTTCAAAAGCGGCTCTCCTAGCAGAACTCCTACTGTTAATGATTCCCCAGTATGTCCGGCTAAATATACCGCAATTGGTAATACAAAGGCAAATAGGATTACTCCAAAAACATCATCAAGAGCAATCATTGGACAAAGTAGTTGTGTTAATCTTCCTTTTGTATGATAACTTTTGATACAAGCAACAATAGGTGCAGGAGTAGTTACCGTGGCAATTGCTCCTAATATTAATGCATATGTCCAAGCATACTCATCTACAAATAGTAATATTGCTCCACCAACTAAAAGAAAAGTTACAATAGCTTGGATTAAAGTTATAAATACAACCGCATTCCGGTTATATTTTAACATTTTAAAGTTTACTTCTAATCCTACGTTATAACCGATAAATCCTAATCCTAAAACTTTTAACGGCTTTAAATCAGCAATCATATCTGTATTAAACAAATTTAAAACATTTGGTCCGAATATCATCCCAATAATAATATATCCGGTAACTCTCGGCAAATGGAAAAATTCAGCAACTTTCCCACCAAGAATACCGATACCAACAAGCAATGCAATATCAATAAATACATTTGAATGTAGATTTTCAAAAATCCAAAATGATGTAAGTAAATCGAAATATATTGTCATGTTAAATCCTCCTATGTATGGTATATCACATAAAAAAACTGATTAATATTAATCTCTTCTATTTTCATTATACTACAATGTTATAAATTCAAATAATATTTTTTACTGATATTTCGGACTACTTTTACCTTTATGATTGTATTACGTTGTGAAATAATAATAACTGCACCAAAAGGTGCAGTTATATTAATAATCCAATACAATTCCAAGTAACTTGTTGATTTTTTTAAGTTTACGTTTGATTTTTCCGTGATTCCATATTGAATGATATAAATGCTTATAAATTTTATTTAGTAATTTAAAAACTTTTTTTAAGTCTTTTTTACTAATTATCTTATTTGAGTTTACACTATAAGCTGATTGTTCTTTTAAGTCTTTAAGATATTTTTTAAACTTTTTATTCTTAGTTTTTTCATGCAATTTATCTAATTGTGCAGTTAAATCATGTAAGTTTGTTATCGTATTTCTTCTTTTTTCTTCCATACTAGCCATCATATCACCTATATCTTGCTTCCGCATTTACTACAGAAATTAGAAGTTGCTGGGTTTTGATGTCCACACTCACCACAGAATTTAATTTCTGGTGTATCTATTACTTTTGTTTTTTTAGCTTCTTTTCTTTGTCCTTTGCGTAATCCCTTGTTGTCATCAAATTTCATTCTATTAATGATACTTTCTTTTCTTGTATCACGTAATGATTTTAGGAATTCTTCATCATAGATAAATCTTTCAATAAAGAATTTTTGTAGTTTAACGCCATATTCATCAAAAATTGGGTCTAATATTTCTTTCATTTGTGAAGCGATTTTCTTTTCTTTAGTTGTTATAACTGCGATATCATCAATTCCGTATTTGTTTTTTAGAAATACTGTTGCAATTGCATTTCTAATTTCAACATTTAATTCTGATCTAAAGAAATCTCTTAACATCTCTTGAGTTAGGTTATCATTTGCTCCTTGTACTTTCGAGAATAGTTTCATTGAATTACTAATAGAAAATTTATAACTTCCGTTTGCTCCAACTTCACTATGCATATCATAACCTTTATCGTAGATATCAATTTTATTAGGTGTTCCCCATTTATTTTCTAATTGAGCAACGCGATTAATATAGTAAATTTGGCATTCCGTAAATTCTTTTTCTTTTTTGAATCCACCGAAGAAGTTCTTTTTATCGTTGATAACATAGTATTCTTCTCTGTCATTAAAAGCACCTAAATAAGCACCTTTTCTTAAAAAGATAATATCACAATCTTTTCTTGAGTAAGCTTTAGATTTTTTCGTTAAAACTGATACATCACTTCTCCAAATAACTGAATAAGGATCACCTTTAAATGAAACGTGTTTTTCTGCTTTGCTTAGTTTTTCCATTATCCTCGCCCTTTCTTCATTCTATATTTTATAGTCTTCATTTTTTTCTTACCATCATTTGCTAAATATTTTTTGAAAACCGGATTGCTATTTATTGCATCTGTGAACGGTATAAATTTAGATAATTTAATTCCTTTAAGTATTCCTCTTAAAACTACCAAGACAATTACTCCTTCTATTATAAATGGAATATTTATTATCATATCAAGATAACCACCTGACGGGTCAAAAACAGTTAGTGCTCCGTATGCAATTGCTCCTAATACTCCTATGAAAATGGCTGTTCTAAAGATCCGTTTAAATATAATACTTAATGTTTTGAATAGTAGTTTGTTTGATCCAAGATTTTTCAAGTTGAATTCCGGAATATATACTTTATCAACATTATTAATAATACTTAACGGAATTCGTTTTTCTTTGTAATCATCAGGAAATTCTTCTTCAAGAATTTTGATGGTTACTTTATTCATTTTCTTCTCGGTAAAAGCTTTAAATATCTCGTATGCTTTATTTCTCGAAAAGTCCTTAGTTAACAAAAATCTTTTATTTTTCTCATAGTAATTTCTTAGAAGTGTATAATCAATAATCTGATCAACATATCTTAGCTTTCTTCCTTTAAAATCCTTACGAATATTTGAAAGGAATAAAGCGTTTCTAATTTCCTTATTATGATCTCTTACATAAGGATTTTCAATTTTAATTGGAGCAACTAGTTTTTCTAATAAGTTTACATTAACTTCTATCTTATCTTTTGTTAACTGAGCTCCACAACGATCGCAAAATATTGTCATTTTATTTAATTGTTTAAAACATTCTTTACATTCCATCTTCTTCACCTCTTAACACCAATTCAATACGGTTATGTTTTTTACGTTTTTTATAAAACGCGTGAAGAATTAAATCATTCATTAAATCATGATACTTTTCTGAAATGAATAATTTTTGGAATACAATCGAGTTTATCAATAATTCTCGATCTTTTTTTCTTAGTTTGAAAAACACATCATATGCATCGCATGTATTCTTTGCCTTAATCTTTGATAAGAATACATATAAGTATTTATCGTATGACGAGTTATCAAAATAGAATAATTCAAGTGATTTTTTTAACGATTCTTTATATTTTCCATTTGAAATTAATTCTTCAATTGATTTATATAAGGCATCTATTCCTTGATTTAGTTCTTTTAAGTTAGATTCTCTTTGTTTCAATGTCATTGCGTGGTTATGATAAAATCTTTCGTGATATTCTTTTAAATGACTTGTTTCATATTGTGAATGATTCTTTAAGTCATCAAAGTTTTCAAAAATATTTTCTAGTTCTTTAATTTTTGATGGATTATCAATCATGTCACTAATTAAATCATCATATTTAAATCCTTTTGGTAAAAACATATTGCCCCATACTGTCAATATATGAGTTGGACAATATGAATTTAGAAAATCTCTTTTGCTTTTTTCTGGCAAGTTTTTCTGATTTAAATATGCTAATATATCTTCATATAAAGTTTTTTCAAACTTTACAATATTTTCTGGTAATCTACCATTTTGAGTCCGTGCATGTTTCTTAAACTGGTTATAAGCAACTTTATTGTAGAAATCAGATAATTTACTTAACGACTGATTTCTACTAATATATTCAACAAATTTTTCGGTATTTTGAAATTCGTTCTCAGCTAAAAATAACATCCACCAAGCTTCACTTGATTCTGGGTTAATACCTAAGGCATCTTTTATTGAGTTAACTGCCCCTGTATAGTTAGCGCTTAACAGCTCAACTTTTGAACGATTTATCTTTCTAGAATAATCATCAGTTTCTGATGATTTCATTTTGCTTTTACTAATAGATTCTTTTTGCACTTCGGAATTTATAAATTCGTAAACACGTCTCTTTAATGTTGTAAATGCTTCGAATTTATCAGTTGTAGCATCAATCCATTTCCACCCATCAAAGAAATACTTAAAAAAGGAAGTATGTCTTGCTGTATCAATTTTAAATTCGATTCTCTGTTTATTCAATTTTGTTGCAATATCTAGTTCTTTTTTCACATCTCTACTTATCATCGCATCGTGTGATGACATAACTAGAAATACTTTACATTTTTTTATAGCATCTTCTATATTAGACCAGTAGTTTTCACTATCATTTGGTCGTAAATTTCGCGATGAAATCCAGCAGGTATTTCCATCTCTTTCTAGCACTCCTAATACTTCAGTTGCAATTGAGATTTCTGTTGAACGGAATGATATAAATACATCTCTAGGGATTAAAGAGTAGTTCTCTTCGTCGATAAGTTTCTGTAAATATTTTTGTCTATAATTATCTAATTTATCCGGGTTGTTTCTAGCAATAAAGGTCTCAATTAAGGCCTTATCACGGACATCTCCATTTATTGTTACATGATCGATAATAATATCTGCTTCCTCAGGTAAATTAGTAAGAGTTTGACTATAAAAATCAAATAAATATCTTCTTGATCCAAAGGCATAATTAGCATATGCATAGTAATAATTAGCTAAATAATCTTTAGGGATTAACCTTAAGATTTCCTTGGAAAAATGCAAGATATTTTTATGGTCATCAGCGACTGTAGATCTTTCTAGATTATTACGAAGTTTTTTTATACTACCTCTTTCTTCTTCACTCTTTTCTGCAAAATCTTTCCCATTAGTTACTAAAAATGTGTTGCCACAAGCATCACAGATAAGTACTGTATCAGAAACACTTGCTTCAAGTGTGCTCCCACATGTTGTACAAACGACCCTATTAAGTTCCATTCTTATCCTCCTAGTAATAAAATAAATGTATAAAAAAAGCGAAAAATCGCTTTTTAAAGTGGTTTTTTTCATCCAAGCATAGCAATCTCTAAATTAATTATACAATACATGGATAATTAATAAAAGACCTTTTCTCAAATTATAGCCTAGAATAGGCATAATTTATCTAACTATAAAGCAAGTTTTAAGATGTTAATTGTATCCTCTTTATTTAGTTTTACAAAACTACCTAATTGTCTTGTGTTTTCTTTGGTTGTTTTATTTGCCATTAATTCAAAATGTTTGTCATCAATATTAATATCATTCAGTCTTATTGGCATATCAATTTCTTGATAAAAATCTTCTAATGCTTTAATTCCTTTAAGAGCAGTTTCTTCTAAATTATTATGATTTATTTCTATACCAAAGATTTTATTTGCGAACAATGCAAATCTACTTAAGTCATGTTTATAAACGTATTTCATCCAAGCAGGATAAACAATCGCTAGTCCTGCGCCATGAGCAATGTCATAAAGAGCACTTAACTCATGTTCGATACCATGTGAAGCCCAATCTTCTTCTCTTCCTGTTCCAATCAAACCGTTATGAGCTAGAGCTCCTGCCCACATTATTTCTGCACGAGCATCATAGTTATTATTATCTTTTAATACTATAGGTGTATTTGAAATAACTGTTTGTATTATTCCTTCACATAAACGATCTGTAAGTTCTACATTCAATGTATTTGTAAAATATCTTTCAATGACATGTCCAATCATATCAACTGCTCCACAAGCAGTCTGATAGTTTGGTAATGTATAAGTAATTTCTGGATTTAAAATCGAGAATTTAGGTCGTAAAGATATATCACCATATCCTCTTTTTAATTCCCCGTCTTCTTTTGTAATTACTGTTGCAGTACTACTTTCACTTCCTGCAGCAGGTATCGTTAATACTGTACCTACAGGCAATACTTTTTTAGGTCTAATTCCTTCACTAAAGAAATCCCAAACATCACCATCATAATAGAAACCTAAAGCGATAGCCTTTGCACTATCGATTACACTTCCACCACCAACAGCTAATATAAAATCTACATTTTCTTTTTTGCATAGCTCAATTCCCTCTTTTACTAATCCCAATCTAGGGTTAGCTACAACACCACCAAGTTCAATATAATCAATATTGCTCTCATTTAAGCTAGTAATGATTTTATCATATAAACCATATTTCTTTATACTACCACTACCATAATGTAATAATACCTTCTTCCCAAATCTTTTTGTAAGTTCTCCTACTTGAGTTTCTGTATTTTTCCCAAATATTATTTCTGTTTTATTATCATATACAAAATTTAACATAATATCCTCCTAAATGTTTATTACTTATAATTATATCACACGCTTTAAATATCACTCATCTTTTATGCTTTATTAAAAAGTTCTTTATTTTTTATTTTTTTCCTATATAATTAAATGTAATTTACAAGAAGGAGTTTTTTATAATGGAATATGTCATAGTTTTTATCGCGCTGTATCTAATTGGTTCAATTAGTCCAGCAGTTATTACGGGGAAACTTGTGAAGGGTATAGATATAAGAGATGTTAATACAAAGAATGCAGGAGCATCTAATGCTTTTGTAACTTTAGGATCTAAGTATGGGTTTATTGTTGGTATTAGTGATGTATTAAAAGGATTACTTCCTATTATCGCTTTAAGATTTATTTTTCCTGGCAATGATTTATTATGGTTCATTGGTGGACTAGGAATAATTATTGGCCATGTATATCCAGTTTATATGGGATTCAGAGGCGGAAAAGGAACTTCAGCTTTTGTTGGTGTCTTAATCGGTGGAGCACCAATTATTGGATTAGTATTATTAGTCGTATTAATTGTTGCTACATTTATAACTGATTATGTTGCTATAGGAACACTAATATATATAATTTTAGCTCCGTTAACTCTATTTATATTTGAGTATAACTGGATGTCAGTAATTATTGTAGTGTTATATTCTTCTTTATCATTTTATAAACATTCACCAAACTTTATGAGAGTATATAAAAAAGAAGAAAGCCATTTCCGAAGTGCTTTTAAAAAAGAGTAATTAAAAACAGGAATTCATAAATTCCTGTTTTTTTATTACACATTTACCAGTCAAGCAATCTTTTATTCCCTTCTAAAGCTTTGATATTAGTGATATCTTGAGATATTTCTAATATTCCAAGATAATCATTTGATTCATCTCTAACTGCAGCATAGGTTATATAAAGCATCACATCATTCATTGTTATCCAAAATTCCGCAAAGTCTTTTTTACCTAACTTAAATGCATCAATTATTTCTTCAACTATTTTTACACTTTTAGGAGGATGACAATGTTTCACTAGTCTTCCAATTACTGAGGGATTTCGAGGGAAGTGTCTTTCTTTTCGGTTATTAAAATATTTTACTTTGTTATCTCTATCAACAAAAGTTATATCTAGAGGGAGATATGAAAAGATTAAATCAATTTCTTTGAAACTCAAAGATCCTGTCTTTGTTTTAAACTCACCACTAAAGATTGTTTCTTCTTTAGCATTGAAATATGATTTATCTGGTTCAATATCTATCAAGGAATATCCATACTCAAACGACTCCGTATACATCTCATTTAAGATATCTTCTGATAGCACCATTTCTGCAACAGGGAATAAAATTAACTGATCCTTGATATTAAGCCCAAATATTAAGTAGTAATACTGTCCAATCAAGAAAAAGAATTCGCCTTCATCAGTTACTGGCTTCCTAAGTTCTACCAATAGTTCTTTTATTAATTTACGAGCATCATCATGTAAAGTCCAAATTATTTGTAAAGGCATTGTAGAAGGCAACGTCTTCTCTAAATGCGGGAACAAAATATTTTCCTTTTTAATAAATTTCTTTTCAAATTGTAAGCATTGTTCAAATCCTTTGATTAATGCATCTTTATTACTATTCATTTGCCCCTTTTTAAAGTATCTCTTTAGACCGTTTAAATGATTTTCCATCGCTTCATTTTCTTCTAATAATACATTAAAGAATATATGACTATAAGATGTTTTTTCAATACTTGAAAGACCGTGATAAAAAACATTAACAAACTTATCAGCATTCTCTTTTATTTCCTCTATAGAATAAACAGTTTCATACTTATACATATCAAGATAAAAAAGATCTAATGGTTTTATATCCTGAATATATGTCTCATATTTATTATAGATATCTCGTTTTTTAAATTTGTCTGTTTCCGTAATTAGTTCTTTCATAAAAAGATCTAATTGCTGTATTTTTTCATTATTAATCTTAAGCATTTCCATAATATTATCCTCCATAAATAAAATAGTAATATATATCCTTATACATCTATAATATCATATCTTTTTCCTCGTTGTTTATAAATCGCCTTTTTTCAAATAAGCAATCTTCTTTAATATAATTATCGTTATCTTTGACTAGATTATTGCCAAATGTCATAATAAAAGAAAAAAAGGAGAACCCTATGAGTGTAATTCGTATGTCAGAAATAAAAGGTGAAATCAATAAAAAAGGCTTCTTAACTAAAACTCTAATTAGTCATAGAAATGCCGCAGTAAGAAATTTATTACTTGATGCGGGAGATGTTATTCCTCCTCACGCTGTTCCTGTTGACGTTTTCTTTTATGTAATTAAAGGTAAAGGAACTATTGTTATCGGTGAAGATGAAAACTTAGTAGATGAGGGTGATGTTGTAATTTGTCCTCCTAATGTTTTTATGTCAGTTAAAGCAAATCAAGGTGTTAATTTTTCTTTCTTAAATGTTAAAACACCTAGTTTATAAAAAATAAAAAGCAACTTATTAAAAGTTGCTTTTTTTTATTACTTATCTAGTAATCTTTTTTCGCCTTCTAAATCTCTGATTGGCTTAATATCTTGCGTTACTTCCAGTGTTCCTAAGTAACTACCATCTTTATCTCTTACTGCGTAATATCTTATATAGACAAACATTTTACCCATTTGAATATAGAAATCTTCATGATCTTTTTCTCCATTTTTAAAACTATTTACTATTTCTTCTACAATATGGACACTTTGTGGTGGATGACACATATTTACGTTTCTTCCTAAAACAGTTCTTGGTCTGTCAAAGATTCGTTCTTTACCTTGTGTAAAATATTTAACCTGATCATCCTTATCAACAAACGTCATATCTAGAGGTACCGTATTTAAGATAGCATTTATTTCTGTAACATTTAATTTACCAGCATCAAACTTGATTTCTGAATTAGATAATAGTTCTTCATCTTCATCCAGTTTGATATCATCTTTCTTAGTCCAACTTTCCGTTGGAGCATCTAAGAAGTATCCAATTTCATTAGAACCCTCATCCGCTAAAACCCAGTCATATAAAGATATTTTTTCTAATAACAAAGGAATTAAGATGTTATTTTCTTTGATTATCATATCTTCTACTTTTGTTACTACTGTTTGTAATTTACTATGTGTTTCTTCATAGTTATCAATTACAGTATCAAGTTCTTTTTTAATGTCTTTTAACATCCCTCTTATTTCATTATCTACTCCCCACATTACTTTAGGGATTGAAGTGATATCTCTTTTCTCCAAAGCTGGGAAAAAGAGATTTTCTTTTCTAGAATAATGGTTGGCGATTTCACATAACCTTTCAACAGCAATTCTTAACATTAAATGAGATGTTTTATCGTATTTACCCATGTATGGTTTTAACTCTTCAGCTAATAATTTTTGTAATGCATCATTTTCATCTAAAAATACTTTCGCAGGATGCCCAGGTATTTCTGTTTTTTCTTGTGATCTATGAATATCAGATATTGATCCATCAAAAACAGCAGCATGAACATCACATAATTTTTGAACTTCTTCTAGTGGCATTCCTTCTTCTAATAATGAATGTTCCATACTTACTATTTCTTCAGTCGTTACCGACTCAAATTCCTCTTGAAAAAGTTTTTTAGCCTCTTCTAAAGGCATCCCTTTATGAATTTGTTTTATAATTGCTTTAAGTTTTTCTTTTCTAATTTCGTTATTATTTATTAGTTCGCTCATTGTAATCAGCTCCTTTTACAAGCATATTATCCTATATAAGTATTATTTAGTAAAATCATATGGCAATTTTTTTAAATAACATATTATTTCTTTATCTATATAAAAATACCTCCAAAGCCTAGAATTGATATTTTTTTAATATCATTCCTCCTCTAAAGGTATTATATTCAACACTAGAATTCTTTTTGATTAATCATTTTCATGCTTGTTCTCCTAATAATTGTGTAATCCTAGCTGTGTCTGGTGATATAAAATTAAAGAATGCAAATTGTGATATATTTCTATTTGTATAATCAAAATTATTATTTGTGTATACATCTTGATAATGGGTTAATAGATAGGTTTCTGCGTATTCAATATCCTCTATTGAAATATCTGTAAAATCTAATCCAAAAACCTCTAAAGATAGCATGTCTTCTAAATCTTCTCCTAGATAATCATTCATTTCTATTCTAGGACTAGAATATGTAGAATATTCACATAATCCTACATAAGGCTCGGTCTGTTTTAAAACATTATCAAGACACGTTGAGTTATAAAACTCCAACCAACCCCCAAGATGATCATCATCCCAATAAAATGAAGCAATTTCACCTTCTTCATACGTAAGATGCAATATCTGATTATCATCAATATCATAAAAATCTATATGATAATTACGCATTTCATTTGTATCTGATATAAAATCAAAAGTAAACGCCATTCTTATATCCTCATCCCAAAACCTTGCAGTATGGGAGAAAAAGAAATTGTCATGAGGACTACTAAATCTATATGTAAACTCTTTATAACCATCAACAATAAGAAATTTTTCATAACTGGTAACTTCGTTATTCCTTATCTCATAAAATTCAATATTATCTTGAAATAAATAATGATAATATTGTCCAGAAACAATATCTCCTTCTCTTGTGGTAACACTATTATACAAAATTATATCTTCAGGTGTTGTATAATCTAATTTCATGTACTCAATATTATCTGAATAACGATAAATTTCAATAACAGTTCTATCATTAGTTTTTGTGAATTTATATAATGCTTCCTCATCCTCTAATTTACAAGATAAAAAGGAATCATCTGATATTCCACATTCCTCTGCATAGTCTAAGTAATAATCAATAATGTCATCCTGAATATCATCCATAGACCAAGCTCGTGAATAACTTGCATTATTACTAAAGAAAAGATAACTTGTATTTGTCACCCCCAAAGAGCTTGCTGTTGCATATCCAAGAGTAACCAAATCATCTTGTAATTTTATAATGTTTAATTCTTTTTTTGTTTCATAAATCATATCACGATGTTCTAAAAACACTTTTTCTTGGCCATTCGAAATTAACTTATTAATACCAAATCCTATAATTATTAGAACACCAACTACAATAAGTAAAGCAATCCATTTTCTCATTTCATCATCCCCATTCAAAATTATTTATTAAACTACTCTCTATCTTTATACTGTATTCTATTCATTAATAAATTCATAACAACTACTATTCTTACCATTAATGGATAAAGAAATATAATAAGAGCCAAAAAGACAATATCCCAAGTATCTAATCCCATAATATTACTATATATACCAAGTAGTACTATATACACATATCCATAAGCAGCTAATACTGTAAATCCCCAATAAAAATTAATTTGAAAATGCTTCATCTTAGTATTATTAATTTCATACTTTTTAGCCCCAAATATAACATCAATAAAAAAGAATCTAAACAGCAAATTTCTCACTGGCTTAACCGCAAAAAAAATCAAAGCTACACCTATTAAATAATACTCCATAATTACTACCTCCTAAAATCAGATAAACTATCTCTTCCAATATCAGTTTACAACTTAAATTATAACATACGATAATAATTTCTAATACCAAGAAATCATTAAATATCAACAAATTTTTATTAGTTAATATTTTATGATTGCAAATGTAAACCCTTACTAAAATTATTTTAAGTAGTTTAGAAAATAAAGTTAATTAAAAAAATTAAAAAAGTGAGTTTTGCACCTCTTTTACGGCCTACCTAAAGCAATTAAAAAAAACAGTGTTTTTTTCAAACTACTTGGCCCCTAACTATTGAAACCTTTTTCATAGTTTGATATCATTTTTATGGAGAGCAAATATAAATAAATATTATTTATTAATTATATTTTGAAAGGAGCTTTTTTATGATTAGAACTAACTTAAATCCTAATGATCTTGACAAAAATCTACTACATAATTTAGATTCATATATTGAGTCATTAGAAGACCCAAAAGGAAGTCTAATAAATGTCTTGCATCGTGCCCAAATAATTTTTGGTTATCTTCCTCATAATCTACAACTTTATGTCTCAAGAAAACTTGATTTAAATGCCGCAAAAGTAAATGGCGTTGTCAGCTTTTATTCCTTTTTTAGTGAAAAGAAAACAGGGAGATATGTCGTAAGTGTTTGTATGGGGACTGCTTGTTACGTAAAAGGATCAGAAAAAGTATTAGAAAAATGTTTAGATCTTCTAGATGTTGAAAAAAACGAAATCACAAAAGATGGTTTATTTTCTATCAAAGATGTTCGTTGCATTGGTGCTTGTGGACTTGCTCCAGTACTTAGTGTTGGTGAAAAAGTTTATGGTCATGTTAGTGCTGATATGGTTGAAGACATCTTAAATAAGTTCCGAGGTGAAGAAAATGATAGTTAAAAGTCTAAAAGAATTACGTGAACTATGTGCAGCTGTTGGAGACCATGTTCATTTACGTGAAAATGGTAAATCCGAAGATGGCTCATTTATTGACATATTAGTAGGAATGGGGACATGTGGCCTAGCCGCAGGTGCTCTAGAAACTTTTGAACAATTAGAAATCGTTTTAAAAAATAAAGGTCTTAATCATGTCAATGTTATTAGTGTAGGTTGTGTTGGCTTTTGTCATATGGAACCAACTGTCCAAGTAAACATTCCTAACAAAGAGCCTGTAATATACGGTAGAATCACTCATGATCAAGTTGAAAAATTAATTAATACAGTAATTATTGATGGTGATTTTCTAGAAGAAAACTACTTAATCAAATCGTTTCGTCGGGCGGTGATTTAATTGGTAAGTAAAATGACTCTACTTGTATGCGGTGGTTCCCGTTGTATGAGTGGTGAATCAGAAGAAATGATTGATTTACTAAGAGACAAAGTATCTGAACTAGGACTAACAAACACCGTTAAAATAATAAAAACCGGTTGTTTTGGTTTTTGTGAAGAAGGACCAATAATTAAAGTAAAGCCAGATAATATCGTTTACGTTAAAGTACAATTTAGTGATGTTGATGAAATTTTTGAACAACATGTCTTAAGAGGCCATATTGTTGAAAGATTATTATCAGTGGATCCTGAAACACAAGAAACATATAAAGAAGATAAAGCTTTAGGTTTCTATAAAAAACAGTACCGTATCGTTTTGAGAAACTGTGGATTTATAAACCCTGAAGATATTCAAGAATATATCGCAGTAAGAGGTTATGAAGCTTTAGCAATTGTGGTAAGTGAAAACACTCCAGAAGAAGTAATTGAAATAATCAAGAAATCACAACTTCGTGGTCGTGGAGGTGGTGGGTTCCCAACTGGCCTTAAATGGGAATTAACTGCTAAACACCGTCGACAAGATAAATATATTATTTGTAACGCTGACGAAGGAGATCCTGGTGCTTTTATGGATCGTAGTGTTTTAGAGGGAGACCCTCATACTGTCTTAGAAGCAATGGCAATTGCTGGATACGCAATTGGTGCAAGCACAGGTATAATCTATATTCGCGCTGAATATCCTTTAGCAATTCATCGTTTAGAAGTTGCTATTAAACAAGCAAAAGAATACGGATTTATCGGAGAAAACATCTTCGAATCTGGCTTTAACTTCAACATTGAAATACGTTTAGGAGCTGGAGCATTTGTTTGTGGTGAAGAAACAGCACTTATAAACAGTTTACAAGGAATGCGAGGAGAACCTACAAAAAAACCACCATTCCCAAGTGAAGCAGGTTATAAAAACATGCCTACAAGTGTAAACAATGTCGAAACATTCGCTAATATTCCTCCAATTATCTTAAATGGACCTGAATGGTTTAGTGATATTGGGACAGAAAATTCTAAAGGAACAAAAGTATTTGCTCTTGCTGGTAAAATAAATAATATTGGTTTAGTAGAAGTTCCAATGGGAACTACTCTACGCGAAATTGTTTTTGATATCGGTGGTGGAATCATCGGTGGTAAAAAATTTAAAGCCGTACAAACTGGCGGACCTAGTGGTGGAGTTATCACCATTGATAATCTTGATACTCCAATCGATTATGAATCATTACGATCTATCGGTAGTATGATGGGTAGTGGTGGAATGATTATTCTTGATGAAGATGATGATATGGTAGCTATATGTAAATTCTACTTAGATTTTACTCAAGAAGAATCTTGTGGAAAATGTACACCATGCAGAATTGGAACAACAAGAATGTTTGAAATACTAGAACGTTTAATTAATTTTGAAGGTAACCCTGAAGACTTAGAAATATTAGAAGATTTAGCAATAAATATTAAAAATAGTAGTTTATGCGGATTAGGACAAAGCGCTCCTAACCCTGTATTAAGCACTTTAGAATATTTTAGAGAAGAATATGAAGCATACGCTTACAGAACTAAAAAAACATCTTATCAAATCATCGGTGAAAAATGTATTGGTTGTACAAAGTGTTCAAAAGTCTGTCCTGTTGACTGCATAACAGGTTCCGTTAAGAAAGTACATATAATTGATGAAGAGGATTGTATCGCATGTGGTGCTTGTTACACTGCTTGTCCTGTTGATGCGATTATCGAACCTTAGGAGGTCTATTAATGAAAATGGCTAAAATAAAAATCAATAACATTGATTTAGAAGTACCTTTAGGAACAACTATTTTAGATGCAGCTAAATTAGTTGGGGTCCATATACCGACACTTTGTCACTTAGACTTATGTGATTTCGGGATTGTCAACAAAGTAGCTAGTTGTCGTGTTTGTGTAGTTGAAGTCGAAGGCAGAAATGCTTTAGCTCCTTCTTGCGCTGAAATGGTATATGATGGAATGGTAATTAGAACTGATGCGATAAAAGCAATTAATGCTCGTCGTAACAACTTAGAATTATTATTAAGTAACCATCCATTTGAATGTTTAACATGTATGAAAAACTTAGATTGCGAACTACAATCATTAGCTGAAGAATTAAACATCCGTGAAATTCATGCTAAAGGTGTAAAAATGAATTACCCACTTGATGTTTCAAGTAACGCAATCGTAAAAGATCCAAATAAATGTGTAATGTG
>LGOV01011481.1_pt2 | contig 15968 bp, 15 predicted proteins | sample 469881 | NCBI WGS metagenome assembly LGOV01 (sample SAMN03857199, study PRJNA290197) | marine sediment metagenome | biome: marine cold seep biome; feature: cold seep; material: marine sediment; isolation source: sample #5579, elevator 3A push core 41 containing 12 cm of sediment... ...
CCGTTGAGCATGAAGGTGACGGTCTCGAGTCCGGCGTGTGGGTGCGAATCCCCAAAGCTTCCAGCTTCGGTGATGTTGTCATCGGCCATGAGGAAGAACGGATCGGTGGCGGACAGATCGCCAGGTGCTATCACCAAAGCGGCCTTGTGCCTCTCACCGTCAAAACCCGGACCCAGCGCAGGTATTCTGGTAATACCATCAATCGATCTCTCAAGCATTAGTTCAGTCCTTTTCGTGGTTCAGGTCATGGTTCAGATTATGGTTCAGAGCGGCTCGTCAGGAATTGACACCGCCACAGTATTGCTATCCATCATCCCGGACCTACTTGACCTGGGTCCAGATGCGCGTTCGAGAACCTAGCGTTGCTCAATGCGCAATCCAAAGATGGGTGGGTGGCCATATATACTTCGTCTATGCCAATTCACCGCGATAGCCACCAGCGTGAGCAGCACCGCTCGATGACCACGATTCGCGACCTTCTTGATGAGGAGGTTGTGGAATTTCCCGTGCATGAGCGCTCTCCTGTCCCCGGATCGCCTGCAACGCCGACGCATGGGGCGGCTACTCGACTGGCCTACGCACTTGTCGCGGTGCTGGTTGGGACCANNGGACCACTGCGGGTCTGAGCGGCGCACTGGTGAGTGTCAACACTCTCCATTTGCAGCAAATAATGAACCTGAGTGCCCATCAAGTGGCGTGGCTATCGACCTGTTATGTGATGACCGCGGTCTCGGCCAACCTGCTGCTGATTAAGGTGCGACAGCAATACGGGCTGCGCCGCTTCGCCCTGGCTTTCCTGGGTCTTCATGCCATCCTGGCGCTGATGTTGGTGTTCGTGCCGGGCCTCGGGACGGCGTTGTTGGTGCGCGCAGTCAGCGGTTTCGTGGCGGTCGCACTGATACCCCTTTGTCTCTTCAACATGATGCAGGCTTTTCCTGCGAGATGGCGTCTGCGGGGTCTGGTACTTGGCATCGGAGTGACACAGTGCGCCGTGCCGTTGGCCCACGTCCTTTCGCCGTCGTTACTTGCCAGCCAAGGATGGCGCTCATTGTTTTTGCTCGAGGCAGGACTCGCCCTGCTTTCACTGGTGGCAGTGGGGATGTTACGCCTGCCGCCGGCAGAGCGAGTCCGCGTCTTCCATCCGCTGGACTTGTTGACCTTCGTTCTCATGGGTAGCGGCTTGGCTCTGATCGCTGCTGTGCTGGGTCTGGGCCGATGGGAGGGGTGGTTTCAGGCTCCGTGGATAGTCGCGTCACTTTTCATCGCCATACCGGCGCTGGTGGCAGCAGGTGCAATTGAGACGTCCCGCCGGACGCCACTGTTGAACCTTCGTTGGCTTAGGCGCGGAGACGTCGCGCGCTTCGCCGTAGCAGTATTCATGGCGCGGATCGTATTGGCAGAACAGGGAATCGCGATCGGCGTGGTGAGGGAGCTGGGCGGCACGTCGCAGCAACTTGCCGTGCTCTCGATGGCTATGCTGGGCGGAGCGGTCGGTGGGGTTTTGATTAGCGCCCTCACAGTAAATGCCGAGAAACTTGCCAGGCCAATGATGCTCGCAGTCGGGGTTATCGGCCTTGCCGTCCTGGTCGACAGCATGTCGGATGGTTCGCATCATCTGCAACGCTTTTACTTGACTCAGGCCGCGATCGCCTTCGCGGGAACATTCTTTTTGGGGCCCGCGTTATTGCTGGGCATTACTAGCGCACTTCAACACGGCAGCAGGGAGTTGATCAGCTTCATCGTTCTTTTCGGGATCGTCAACGCGCTTGGCGGGCTGGCTGGTCCGGCGCTGCTAGGAAGCCACAATGACTGGAGTCGGGCAGTCGGTGGAACCCCGCTTGGCGCAAGTTTGGATACGTTGCGTCTGGTGGCTGTGATCGCCGGGTTCACGACGATCTACCTTGCGATACTGCTCACCCTGCGGATACGGCGGAAGCTTGCAGAGTTGCGGACTCTCCGCGACGCGGCTCTGGCGTCTCAACCGGGGGTGGCAGACACGCCCATTGCTCGGGAGCCTGGGAATCGTTGGCGACCGCCTCGCCCCGGTACAACTTTGGCTACTGCATTTACTGCTCTTGCATTGCTTGGTGTTGCGCTGGTTTTGGCAGCCTGGAAGCTGCCGGTCTGAAGCACAGTCGATGTGCTTCAGACCCCCTGAGCAAGCCTTTCGTAAAGGAAGTTCACAAGCGCTCGTATCCTCGCGATACGGGATCGTGCAGCCGGCATGTAGATATGCAGGTCGGCGCCTTCGTGTGGAAAGGCAGGCAACACCGCTTCGAGCTCGCCTCGTGCCAGCGAATCATCGACCATGAATCTCGGAACGAGTGCCATGCCCAGACCCGCAAGTGCGGCGGCCAGGAGCATTTGACCGTTACTGGTGCGGAAGCGGGAATTCATGCGCACGTGCTCCCAGCCCTCCGAGCCCTGGAAGCGCCAATGGCCGGTATCCAAAGCATGGAGCAGGGCATCGTGTGAAGTCATTTCTGCTGGGGTTTGTGGGCGTCCGCGTGCATCCAGATAGTCCGGGCTGGCGACGACGGCCCATTTTACCCTGGCTAGTTTGCGCGTGATGAGTGTCTGGTCTGAGACAGTACCCACCCAGATCGAGAGGTCGTAGGCTTCGGCGCTCATGTCCACCTGACGATCCTCGAAGCGAATATCGAGCTGGAGGCGCGGATGCATGAGCGCAAACTCGGCGAGCAGTGGCGCAAATACAAACTCGCCAAACGCAGTCTGGACCTGGATACGAAGGTGGCCGGAAACCTCACTCGTCAACTTGTTGACGACTTCCTGCGCTGACTCCAGTTCAGCCAAGCCGGCGTCAGCGCGGGCATGGTACTCGCGGCCGATATCGGTCGGCGTCGTACCTCTGGGTGTTCGGGTTAGCAATTGAGCGCCGAGTACAGCCTCCAGGCGGCTTACGCGGCGGCTTACCATGGATTTCGCAATACCAAGGCGCGCGGCAGCGTTCCCGATGCTCCCAGTCTCCACCACCCGGATGAAGGCAATGACATCTAATAATTCAACGCGTGAGTGTTCCTGCATTAGCAACTCGAAGGTCTAGTCGTTCTTCACGAATATCTGTAGCTCTTCACTGTCCACTTTAGTGTTCCCGCCTCTAGCGACAAAGGTTTCCACAAAATAGTACTGACATATAAAGAGCGGGAATAGAACGATACTGCTACCAATAGGCATCGCCATTGAGATTTTCGGTGCACGAACACTGTTTCGGCGTCGCAGATCACACCCTTATCCAAATCTAAGGTAACCATCCAATAATAAGCGCCAGCGCTTGGCAAGAATGATAAGCCATCATGGACTTTTAGAGCGGAAAGTTCGTTCTGATAGGGCGTGAGTTAAGTTTCTGGGTATAGGCAATACTTCTGGTCGGAAACCGACCTTTAACCGTTAAGGAGAAGAAAAATGGGTATCGAATACAAGCGTTTGGATAAAAATGATGTGGCTCTGCTGATGGTAGATCATCAAGCTGGTTTGCTTTCCTTGGTGCGGGATTTCTCCCCTGATGAGTTTAAAAATAACGTTCTGGCTTTGGCAGACATCGCCAAGTTCTTCAATATCCCGACCATTTTGACGACCAGCTTCGAAGATGGCCCGAATGGTCCCATGGTTCCGGAGGTCAAGGCGGCGTTTCCGGATGCTCCTTATATTGCACGTCCAGGTCAGATTAACGCCTGGGACAACGAAGACTTCGTGAAGGCGGTAAAAGCGACTGGTAAAAAACAGCTGCTCATCGCTGGGGTTGTCACTGAAGTGTGTGTGGCGTTCCCGGCTCTATCTGCGATTGAAGAAGGTTTTGATGTGTTCGTCGTGACTGACGCTTCAGGTACCTTCAATCCAGTGACGCGGGATGGCGCATGGAGCAGGATGCAGGCTGCCGGAGTTCAACTTGTCAACTGGTTTGCCGTGGCAGGCGAATTACATCGCGACTGGCGCAACGATATCGAAGGCTTTGGTGGCATCCTGGCCAATCACCTTCCCCATTACTCTAACTTGATGCAGAGCTTCACTTCGCAGCAAAAGTAACACTGGGTGCACGCTCTCACGTATTGGGGGCGTGCTTTTGCTGGACAATCCGCAATAAACATCATGAGCAATGGCAACAATGACGTTGAGCTGAGTGTTCAATACCATTCCGATTGTTCGATGATTACTCTCCACTCTTCCTCCCCCAGTTCACATCCTGTTCAGTTAGCAAAGCAAGCGGCGAAATCAATGGAAGAGCTATTCTCAATCGCTGCAGTCGAGGTATTCCGGCGAACTCACAACCCTAAGGTTCGCCTTTGGGGCGACATTTAAGGCCTCAGAGCGTAAATCTTGAGTCTATCCCCATTAATCCGGCCCAGGAAGAAACAGCCTTTAACGCTTTAACGGGATTTCGGTTAGGGCCCGAATCTTCCGTGCGGAGGCACTGACCTAGCGAGGGGAGTACGCACACTCCTGCGGAGGGTGGTAGGCGAAATTCCTCCAACGTAATTGTTCCCCATTTTGCGACACAGTTTAGCTTCAAAGGGGGCTACTGCGTCGAGCTTAAGTGCAGCAGCATCTAAGTCCGGGCAATGCTGCCGCTGGCGCATTTCTAACGGGGAAACCAAGCTCGCAAAAGTTGACAACTGACAGAGGATATTTTCATGACTTTTCGTAATGGCCTTACGTCTCTTCTTCGTCCCGAAGACTCGGTGTTGGTGATGATTGACCACCAACCTTACCAGCTCGCAAATCTTAATAGTCACGAACCAACGATGGTAATTAACAATTCGGCGGCGCTTGCGAAGGCTGCAAAAGCTTTCAATGTTCCTACCATCCTGACGAGTGTGGTCGCTGCCCAGGGCGGCAACATCTTTCCTCAGATCACTGATGTATTCCCTGGGCAGGAGATCATCGACCGCACGTTCATCAACACTTGGGAAGACAAGCCAACAGTGGACGCGGTCAAGGCGACGGGCCGCAAGCAGCTGATCATTGCAGGCCTGTGGACCGAAATTTGTGTTGCCATGCCGGCTATCCAGGCTGCTGGCGAGGGCTGGGACGTCACTGTTATCACGGATGCGTCTGGCGGTACNNAGGCCCACGAAGTCGGCATACAGCGCATGATTGCAGCCGGCGTGAACATGATGACCTGGATGGCATTGGCGTCCGAATGGCAGCGAGACTGGGCACGGACCGAGCACCTTGTCGAGATACTTGAGGTCATGAGGCAGCATGGCGGTGGCAGCAGTATTGCGTACATGTGGGAGCAGCAGTTGCTCAATACGCCGGTGCCTGGGAGCGCAGGATAATCTGAGCAGGGATGACGTCGCTTGCTCAGCGATGTTTGCGCTGATGGCTTTTCGAGTCTCGTTATCCCTCCTGCAACAATCTGCTATACCCGCAGCCAGTACCCGTTGATTTAAACAAATCCCCGAGGAGGGAGCGGGTCGCGCTCAACCGGAAACGGCATAGGCGGCGAGGGTTCCGCCAGTATGGTTCTTCAAACCTCTATTCATCCAAACGCGACATCTTTGTTCTATCGCCTTCGTTATTAGCGACTTATTGTCCCAGTGGTACTCACCAACAGGAGCAGTATCCATGACTACGTTCACTACCAGCGATAACATCTCACTCTTCTACAAAGATTGGGGTTCGGGCCAACCAGTCTTTTTCTCGCACGGTTGGCCGCTTTCCTCAGACGCCTGGGATAACCAGATGCTGTTCTTCGGCCAGCAGGGTTATCGGGTTATTGCGCATGATCGCCGGGGCCACGGGCGCTCGGAGCAGACCTGGGATGGCAACAATATGGATCGTTATGCGGACGATCTCGCAGAGCTGTTTGAGCATCTGGATCTTCGCAATATCATCATGATTGGCCATTCTACCGGTGGCGGCGAGGTGGCGCACTATATCGGCCGCCATGGTTCTGCGCGGGTGGCTAAAGCCATACTGGTTGGCGCGGTGCCTCCTTTGATGTTAAAGACTGACAGCAACCCCAATGGCACTCCGATGGAAGCGTTCGAAGGCATTCGTGCGGGCACTGCGTCGAATCGTTCGACGTTTTTCCGCGACCTGACCGTGCCGTTTTACGGATTCAACCGGGAAGGGGCCGCGGTCAATGAAGGGCTGCAGGAGTCATTTTGGCTGCAGGGCATGCAGGGTGGGATCAAGGCGCACTATGATTGCATTCACGAGTTTTCTGAAGTCGATTATACCGCTGACCTGAAAGCCATCGACAAGCCCGTATTGTTCGTCCACGGTGATGATGATCAGATTGTCCCGCTCGCGGCTTCAGCTGAATTGGCTGCTGAGATCGTCAATGACGGCATCCTGAAAGTCTACCCTGGTGGTTCGCATGGGCTGGCGCAGATTGATGCCGATCAGTTCAACGCCGACGTGCTGGCGTTTATCCGCAGTTGAAACTTCTACGACGCTCGAGCAGGTAGTCGGGCGTCGCTCATCACACTCTTGTCCCAATCTTAGGCAGTTATCCAAGAATCATTGGCAGTACTTTGCGACAGTGAACTGATGTTTCACGACATTCATCACATTTGTCAAAGGTGAACCCAATGCAGAAGCCCAGGCTTGAAGTCCTTATGCCCAGCAATTCACAGCTGAACTATTCACAGCTGAACTATGCACAGCTAATCTTTATCGGCCAACAGCGGCAGATGTCTTTCGGGGTGCAGGCTATTGAACGGTAAGCTCCGAAGAGCGATGAAGCATCATTCAATGCACGTAGCAAGCCACTGATTGCCGATCGTGGGCTACCATATCTGTTTTATTCAAGGCGACTGGCTGATCCCAGCGGTATGGGAAAAGTTCGAGCGCCACTTCAAGGCCTGCGGCTACGCCTGCAGTGTCCTATCGCTACCAGCCCCGGGCGAGCAGGGTTGGTATCAAGTTCTGCATGGCAAAGATGCTAGGTTTTCTCCCCTTAAATGCCTTGTGGATTTCTACGCTATTCAGATTGCAGGTTTTTCGACGCCACCTATTCTAATTGGTCATGCGATGGGCGGGCTGATTGTTCAGCTGTTGCTTGATCGTGGTCTGGGGTTGGCTGGTGTCGCCATCGCCTCGCGACCTCCGCAGCGGGTCTTCCCCGGCTTTCGCTCTTTACTGCAGATACTCACGGTAAGCGCTGAGCGACGGCAAGGCATGCGCTTTTTGCGCATGACGCCTGCGCAGTTTTTCTGCCGGGTGGCGTATCCGGGGTCGCGCCCGTCAGCAGCGCCGCTGTATGAGCAGTTGGTTGGCAGAGTCCCGCAAACACTGATGATAACGGCAGCACTGGGCGTGGGCGGCAGGCTACTTTTCGCTCAGGAGCGAGGGCCGCTATTACTGATTTCGGCTGGTGATGATCGAATGGTTGCCACTTCTGTGGTTTTAGCCAACTATTTATATCAGAGGCGGTCCTTGGCGCCGACAGACTACATCGCGTTTGCTGGGCACGGTCATCTGCTTATTACACAGCCAGGCTGGGAGCGTGTCGCCGATCGAGTTATTGAATGGCTCCAGCAGCAATTGGGCTGGTTTTGAAATCTCGCAACGGCCTTGGTACTTAAAAGACGCTGTAGGTGTATTCCTTGCGAACATACGTAATTTTACTGCTGAGCCTCGTGCTTGGCTGTCTTTCGTGCTCAAGTGCAGTGGCGCGCATCTCGAACGACATGGATCACCGTCGCTGGACTGCCAGCGACCAGGGCCCGACTGCAGTGGGCGCGCTTGCGCAAACCGTTGATGGATACCTTTGGCTGGGTACTCATGATTCCTTGTATCGCTTCGATGGTTTCGAGTTCGAGAAATTCGAGCCTGCTGACGGTGAGCCGCTGGGGGTGGTCTCCGCGCTTGCCGGCACAGCGGAAGGGCTGTGGGTGGGGTTCCGTGCTGGTGGGGCCCGTCTGATCAGCGCAAACGGTGTGATGCAGCCGGTTGATCCAGGCCTGCCGGACGGGGTGGTATACAGCTTTGCAGAGGATCAGCAGGGGCGAGTCTGGGTCGCGGCGGATGAGGGGCTTGCACACCATGACGGCACAGGTTGGCGCCCGATTGGCAAGGAGATGGGCTTTACTGGCCGCCATGCCCGAGCGGTGCACGTGGATGCAGATGGATATATCTGGGCAGCGAGCGAAGAGGAGCTTTATATGCTTCCCCCAGGTGCCTCTTCGTTCATGGGAACGGGCATCAGGAGTCAATCAATTAGCGAAATAGCATCCTCCTCCTCAGGCGACGTGTGGATAACTGATCGCTCCAGGGAGCGGTTACTGCGTTTGACAAAGTCGAGCTCTGCTGGCGTCGAGTTTGAAGAGATACCGATATCAAGCGCGAACAGTATCGTTCTGGATGAGCAGGGAGGCGCTTGGCTGGGCACGCGTGGATCCGGTTTGTACTACCTTGCTGCCGGAAAGATGCATGAGCCTTCAGAGGGCAGCGATGTAATCAGCTCGTACACTACTCATGACGGACTCAGCTCCGATTATATATTGGCCCAGCTCGTCGACCGTGATGGCACCCTGTGGGTAGGCACGGATGCAGGCCTGGATCGATTCCAACGTAAAACCCTGGCTCCCCTCGCTTTATCTACAGGCGTGGGCAGTTCTGCACTGGCAGTAGATGGTGATGGTTCACTCTGGGTCGGCTCCGACAACGGCCGACTGACGGGTTTCCGGAATGCTAGCCATTCCATCTTTGAATTAGACATGCCGATCAACTCATTGGTAAGCAGTCAGCAACACGGCTTGTTGATTGGCGGGCATCAGGGCGTTTTCTCACTTTCGGACGATGAACCGGTGCGCGTTGCAGAATTGCCTGTCGAATCCACCCCGGAATCTGCTGTTAGGACGATGGTGGTAGGAAAAAATGGCGATATATGGGTCTCGGTCAACAGAGCAGGGCTATTCGTCTGGGCTGATCAGCAATGGCAACCTATTGGCCCATTCAGTGATTCGGAGCGTCAGGTGATGCCTGTGAGCGCCTCCCGAGACCCATCAGGGACACTGTGGTTCGGCTACCGGGACAACCTTTTGGTGTCTTTTTCCGAGCAGACGTTCGCGCGCTGGAGCTACCAGGAAGGACTGGACATCGGTCATGTCACCGCCATGCTGCATCTGCCCGGACGCACCTGGGTAGGTGGTCAGCATGGTCTGGCATACCTCAAGGATGGACGCTTTCATCGTCTAGATCTGCCAGCCGCCGAATCATTTCAGAATATTTACGGATTAGTCGCCGCCCCGGCCGAGAAGAACGCGGGAGAATCCGGGATGGACATTTGGGTTCACAGTCGCGGTGGCATCTTTAAATTGCCCGCAGCGGAGATTGAGCGGGTATTAGCAGGTGGTGACACACTCTTGTACAGCTCTCACGATCACATTGGCCGACTACCCATGGATCCCCACAAAGTATTGCCACTGCCCACTGGGGTCTCTACGCCTGAAGGCTCGCTATGGTTTGCTACTGGCCAAGGCGTCGTCCGTGTTGATCCCTATCAACCAAGCGATATGACACATCCCCCTGCCATTACGATCCAGGCGCTTACAGCCGATGGTGTCGATATTGACATCTCCGCCACACCTGTTCGGTTATCGGCAGCACCGCAAAGGCTGGTTATTGACTATTCTGCGTTAAACCTTGCCGCACCAGAGACCATGCGCTTTCAATACCGTCTTAGTGGCCATGATTCGGAATGGGTCGATGCAGGGCGTTCCAGGCAAGCAGTTTTTTCACGCCTGCGACCAGGTAATTACGAATTCCATGTTCGTGTGCTTGACGAGAGTGGTCAATTCCACCGCCCTGAGGCGGCTTTGATTGTCTACATTCCTCAGGTTTTCTATCTGCGTCCATGGTTTTTACTGCTCTTTTCAGTGGCGCTGCTGGCGCTCGTGTTCTGGATATCCCGTGTTCATACGCAACGGGAAAAAGCAGCCCTGCGGACGCGCCTTGAAGAGCGTTTTCATGAGCGAGAGCGCATCGCACGCGAACTGCATGACACCTTGCTGCAAAGCGTGCAGGGCATGATGCTCAGCTTTCAGGCGGTCGCTGACAGTCTGCCTAAAGAGTCCCGTGCTCGCCATGCGATGGAGCGGGCGTTGGATCGGGCCGATCAAGTGATGGCCGAGGGCCGGAACCGGATTACGGGCTTGCGTGGCGAGATAGCTCCGGCGGAAGATCTGGCTGTTGCATTCCAATCGCTACAGCAGGAGGCCGACGCTTCGGTTTCCGCTGCCTATAGTGTCAGCAACGTGGGGGATTCATTGCCGCTACGCAATGAGGTTCGCGACGTTTTCTATCAGGTGGGGAGAGAAGCGGTTTTCAATGCACAGCGTCATGCACAGGCCACGCAGATTTCCGTTACCTTTACCTACGCTAAGGACCGATTCGAGATGCTTGTTGTTGATGATGGAGTTGGCATTGATCCAGTCTACCAGCGAATGCGCGGGAGACCTGAGCACGGCGGTTTGAGGGGCATATATGAACGTGCCGACAGAATAGAGGCAACTCTGATGATCGTGAGCAGTGCCCAGAACGGTACGCGTATCAGGTTGTCACTGCCGGGCACCGTTGCCTATGAAAATACAAGCGATGACAAACACAAGCGTTCAATAAGGGCAGGGTAAACCTATGGTCTGTCATCAGAAGCCCATCACCGTGTTGGTAGTGGATGATCATCCTCTGATACTCGAGGGTATTACAGCTGTAGTGGGCAATTATGAAGACATAAGCGTGGTGGGCGTAGCTTCCAACGGGCTAGAGGCAATCCGGTTGCACCGGACAACGCGACCGGACGTTACGCTTATGGATGTTCAAATGCCTGAGCTCAATGGCATTGGTGCCATTAGCGCCATCATGTCGGAGTTTCCGCAAGCACGCATCGCTGTACTCACCACCTACCGAGGCGATGTAAGGGCTTTGCAAGCGATCAAGGCGGGCGCGAGCGGCTATCTTTTAAAAAGTATGCTGCGCCGTGAACTCATTGACACAATACGCGCTCTGGCAGCAGGGAAGAGGCGTTTTCCGCCGGAGATCGCGGTAGAGCTGGCGGCCCATATTGATCAGGAAGGTCTGACCGGCAGGGAGCTTGAGGTACTGCAATGTGTCGCTCGCGGCTTGTCGAATAAGGAGGCAGCTGTCGCTCTGGCTATCGGCGAAGAGACAGTAAAAGGACATCTTCGGAATATCATGGACAAACTCGGAGCCAACAATCGAACACATGCAGTGACTATTAGCATTCAGCGCGGAATTATCGATCTACCGTAATAACTCCCCCCTCTTTAGTGTTGTTTAATACCTCCCCGTTTGGGGCTGTGTGAGCCCCCGCGCTAACGACATCCTGTTCTACTCATGGTTATGAATTAAGCAAATTACCAGGGTTTGATCTCGGCCAAGGGGCGTGAGCTATGAACGGGAGTGCCAGCACATGTTATTCAGTGAGCAGTACCTCTTCTTGTGGAAACGAGTCGTTGAAACAGAATAGGCAGCTGCTGACGTTGCTAATGGAAGCGGAGCGAGCGATTGACCATGATCTCGATATCGCTGCGACTTATTTGAATCAGGCGATCGCCTTGCTAACGATTGAAAACCAGAACGAAGGGGCGCAGCGCATACACAGAGGAGGGTTGGCACGGTGGCAGATCTTGCGTGTCAATGAATTCATAAATGAACATCTCGACCAATGCATTCGCACAGCCGAACTGGCTTCACTACTGGGTTTGAGCGTCAGTCATTTTTCGCATGCGTTCAAGCAGAAGACCGGCATAACTCCATTAATGTATGTGTCGGCCAGGCGAGTGGAGGCAGCAGGGCGATATATGCTCTGTACCGAGCGCCCATTAAGCGACATTGCGATTAGTCTCGGATTTTGTGACCAGTCACATTTTTGTCGAGTATTCAGACGCGAAACAGGCTTGTCACCACAAACCTGGCGAAAGCTGCATACTGATCCTAGCGGAACAACCAGCCAGCCACGAGTCGAACTACCCTAGGCATGATTAAGTAGACGACGAGGGCAACTATGGTCGCGGCGATAATTCCATGACGAACACCCCAGACCGAGATCGCAGGGATTATGTTGAATAGCGGCTGATACAGCGCTGGAACTATTATAGTTAGAGGCCATATTACAGCGGTTGTTATAAGCCATTGTTTCCATCTAGTGGGTTGCTTGGCTTTTGAAGCCGGGGGTGTGAACCAGAAATCAATGCCACTTTTGATTTCCAGTTGTTCATCAGAAGCGAGCGCGAACACGATGGACGATAACAACTCCTTTCGGATATTTGAGCTTAGCCATGCTTCTGCGGCAGAGTTGCTGGAAAATCGCACGGCAATCTCAAAGGTGTCGCTCCCTTCCGAGGGGCGAGCTATGTGAACGCCTTGATGACCCGGAAATTCTGCTGCTGCAGCAATTATTTGCTTTAACCAAGTCTCATAACGTTCTCTGAATTCCGGGCGGACGGTATGCCTAATAATGATCGATCTGCCGGCGTTGTCATGCACACTGGGTACCGATTCTGTTGCTTTATCATTCATGGTGGTTCTCCGTGATTGGTGCGATAGTCATGGGATCAACTACTTTTACGTCCGTGAGGGCGTGTTCCGATTGAATTTCAACTTGTGACATGTGTTATTAATCCAGCTCGGTCTAGGCTGCTATGGCGGGTGCAAGAGTTCATTGCTCAAATTTCATGCAGAGTTTCTTGCTTAACGGATTTGCATGCGTATTGATTTCGAACTGCAACGCCAATGACCAGTAACGCAGCGATGCCCTCGATGGGTAGTATTAGAGGAGAGAACAGAAGCACAACGGCTGTTAATAACAATATGTAGCGCCCAGTTCCTTCTAGTTCAAATCGTTCTCTTATCAACCAAAGCCCGAACAAATATCCACTGATAGCAACAGCAATGGTGTATAAACCAACTGATTTGGATAAACTTGAATAGCCGGTGACCACATCTATCAGTACCGCGACACCCACACCAACGGCTGCCCCAGACATGTAGATCAATAGATGGCCGTACCCCCATAACAATGCTATCGACAAACGCGGGTGTGCCACGTGCTCTTCTTGTGAGAAGTAAACCCACCAAAGTGAGAACATCAAGACCAAAGAAGAGATGGCAATGCCAATTAATTCCTTGCTCATGTTGTCGCTTGCAACTCGTTGAATGGCTAGGCTGCCAGCCAATAGTGTTTCCCCCAGCACAATAATATTAAACAATCCATACCGCTCAATCAGATGACGCCGATGCCAAGGAGTGGTGTAGTTGCTCTCCGCGTATGCCGGAACTACTAACTCAAACAGGACACCAACAGCATAAAAACCTATCAATAGATTTACTGCTATCGGCTGGGCGAGCATCAATCCCACCCAATAAATCTGAACGATTGCGATGCCAACGGCATACCGGTAGGCCGTCAATCGGCGTTCTGGATCGTGCCTTGCCGCTCTTAGCCAAAAGCAAACCATTGCAAGGCGCATTACGACAAAACCTGCGACGATCATGTCTAGGCTGTTTGTCTGAAAGAATCGGTCGATACCTGCGGCCATGATAAGCGATCCTGACATAGCCACTATTGTTAATACTCTATGCAGACTGTCATTGTTGTCGTAAGCAGAGGCGTACCAAGTGAAGTTCATCCACGCCCACCAAATGGCAAAGAACGACGCTGAGAACTTCAGTACCCCCTCAGTTATGTGGAAAGCTAAAATGGCATGATGAAGACCTGCCGCAGCGGAGGCGACTGCAATGACTGACACCAGATCAAACAGCAGCTCAAGCGGTGTTGCCCCTCTGTGAGGTTCCGTAGGTTCTCTGGGCACAAGAGGTGAAATGCCAAGTCTGCTAAGTATAGGTTTACTTTCCATTAGTGCCTGTCACCGAATAAATGCGTGTATTGAAGGAGTCAACGCAAAGGGCAGAAGCGATGTAGGGACACTTAAAAAAAGTTACTGTTTTAAAACTAGTTTTCATTTTTGCCAACCATACCTTCAGAATGGTTCTTTGAGCGTTCTCAGGATATCAATCGAGTGACGCGCATAAGGCTAAGGAGGCAAGATAAAACAGACTGAGCCGCGCTGACTTGTACAAATGCCCGATGTATTGCACGCGTATGCGATTGGAGGACCACTGGGTTTTGTTTTCAAGACTGATTCCGCGTGACAAAAAGATGCCGGATCATCAAAAGATGGCTGGCTATCTCGCACTGCATATCAGAAGCGATGCAATCCTCTATAGAGCTGGAAGTTTTGCAGCTGGTCGCGTAATACGATTTCAAAAAATTCGTCAAGACTCTGCATCGGTTAGGTGCTGCAAGGGGAGCATGCTGGTGGGACTTCCACGAAAGGATCGCATCGCGCTCGACCATAAAAGGCATAGGCGGTAGATGCAGAAACTGACTGTCGTACAGCAATCCATTGATCGCATAATTGTTCCAGATTCGTACGCTTGTCCAATTTTCAGGTAGCCGTTGTGGAGATACTAGCGATTACTTTCAGAAGGATTGAAAGACTGATGGTTACCTAAAAATTGGCCTCTCTCTACGACATCGCCAAGGTGGCAGCTCCACGTTTACGCCATAGCGATCATCAGTATTCACGCGGGAGTGAGCAATGTGATGTCCTGCCCCGGTACCTCTTTTTGTCGAAGCGAGAATCTATAATGAAAGCGCAAATACTTAACTCATTTGGCGGCCCGGAATCATTCGAGCTTAGCGAGGTAGCCAAGCCAGTGCCGCAGGCGGGACAAGTGCTGGTGCGGGTACACGCAACCTCCATCAATCCGCTGGATTACCAGGTACGACGTGGCGATTATCCAGAGCTGGTGCCACTGCCGGCCATTACCGGGCATGACGTATCGGGTGTTGTCGAAGCCGTTGGGCCGGGTGTAACGAGCTTCGTGCCAGGCGACGAAGTCTGGTACACCCCGCAAATTTTTGACGGCCCCGGAAGTTATGCCGAGTACCACGTTGCAGCCGAAAGCATTATCGGGAAGAAGCCGCCCTCGCTGAGTCATCTCGAGGCGGCCAGCCTGACCCTGGTTGGCGGGACGGTATGGGAGGCACTGGTCGTGCGTGCGGCGCTCAGAGTGGGGGAGAGCATCCTGGTGCACGGCGGTGCGGGAGGCGTCGGCCATGTGGCGATCCAGGTGGCAAAAGCCATGGGCGCCAGGGTGTTCACCACCGTGCGCGAAGAAAATTTTGAGTTCGCACGGAGCCTGGGTGCCGATGTAGTCATCGACTACCAGAAAGAGGATTACGTCGACGCCATCCTGCGGAAAACCGATGGCCACGGCGTCGATGTCGTGTTCGACACCATCGGCGGCGATACCTTGTCGCGCAGCCCCGACGCGCTCGCCCAACTTGGTCGCGTGGTCTCGATTGTGGACATTGCCCAGCCACAAAACCTCGTGGAGGCTTGGGGTAAGAACGCCAGTTATCACTTCGTTTTCACCCGACAAAACCGCGGCAAACTGGATGAGTTGAGCGCATTGATAGCGCGGGGGCAGCTGCGGCCACATGTAGGCGCGGTGTACTCCCTTGCCGATATCCCCGTCGCCCATGCCCGACTGGAGAGCCGCAACAATGGTCTTCGAGGAAAAATCGCGATTGCTGTCGAGCCATCGCTCATCTCGTAAATGCGTACGTTTAACCGTTTAAGTCAATTTGAGGGAATGCCTCATGGTTTATGAAATCGCTCTGCTGCCCGTTCACAAAGAACACATTGAACCGTTCAGACGTGCATTTGCCGATGTCGAACCGTTGCTCAAACGCGCAAAGGGTTACGGCGGCCACTTGCTCGCGCAAGGCATCGAAACCCCGCAGGTATTCAACCTGATCGTGCGATGGCGATCACTAGAGGATCACACGCCGGGCTTCGAGGCGAGTGAAGACCATCGGGTGTTCATGATGGGCTTGGAGGAATATTTTTCGGAAGAACCGCAGGTCTACCATATTGAGGGGGCCGCTTTTACGACTGGAGAACAGGATG
>LGOV01055476.1_pt1 | contig 15895 bp, 14 predicted proteins | sample 469881 | NCBI WGS metagenome assembly LGOV01 (sample SAMN03857199, study PRJNA290197) | marine sediment metagenome | biome: marine cold seep biome; feature: cold seep; material: marine sediment; isolation source: sample #5579, elevator 3A push core 41 containing 12 cm of sediment... ...
TCAACGGTTTATTTTGAATTTAATCCATTACATTATCTTTATATTCAGATGTTGAATCTAAGCATTTTTGCGATGGTGCAATTTTTACTTTTTTTTAATCAAACTAATTTTTATTTTAACATGATTTATGTAAGTTCAGTTTTAGTTCTATGTTATTTGATTGTGTTTAATAGATATCATTTAGTCAAAATCGCTGAAGAAAATTTAGATTTATTGGTAGATAAAAATAAAAGGCTAGAGGTTTCAAATAGTGAAATTGTTCAAAAAACAAATGAATTATATACTATGGAAAGTCTTGTTGGTGTTCTTGTTGATACTTTGGAAACAAGAGATTTCTATTCAGCGGGGCATTCAAAACGAGTTAAAGAAATATCTTTAGTAATTGGAAGGCAAATGGGATTGGATAAAAAAAATTTAGAAGAACTTGGAATGATATCAATTCTGCATGATGTGGGTAAAATTGGGATATCCGATAGTGCACTAAAAAAAGCAGGAAAGTTGACAGGATTCGAATGGAATGAAATTAAGAAACACCCTGTTTGCGGATATAATTTGTTGAAGAAAACTAACTTGAAATATAAAAATATCGTTGCTGTTAAACATCATCATGAAAGGTATGATGGACAAGGTTATCCAGATGGTTTGTCGGGTGAACAAATTCCTCTTTTTTCAAGAATCATAGCGATTGCAGATTCCTATGATGCCATGACTAGTGAACGTGTCTACCGTAAAGCTATGAGTCATGAAGAGGCAATGATAGAAATTGTGTCAAACAAGAATAAACAATTTGATCCGAGATTAGTAGAATGTTTAATAGAATTTATTTTAAATAACGGATTTGAGCCTTTATATAAAAAATCAATATCTGTTTTTGCCGAAGAAACAGGCAGTATGTCGGAATTACTTAATGACATGGTTTAAATACAGCAAAAATAAGAACTTGAAATAAGAGAATACGATGTTGATAAAGAAAGCGTGTGTTTTGCTTAAGAATAACACTAAAATGGAGGGGAAAGAAATGTTTAAAACAATTAAAGGGAAGCTAGTATTAGCTTTTGTATCATTGCTATTAATAGCATTGGTGCTAGTAAATGGAATACAATATTGTGTTCTTAATAATAGATATGAGGAAAAAATCAAGCAAAATACAATAACGGTTTCTGAACTGGTATCTCAAAATGTATCTGAATTTATTTCTAAAGCTTATAAAGTTACTGAAGAATTAGCAAATAATACTGATATTATAACTATGGAAACGTATAAGCAAGAATCCGTTTTAAAGAGTACCATTTCTCGAAACGAATATTTTGATTTATTTTTTATACAAGGTATGGACGGAATGCAAACGGGTAGGTCATCTGGAAATCTTGGTGATAGATCGGCTAGATGGTGGTTTAAACAAATAACAAATAATCCATCACCTTTTGTATCTAAATCGTATTACTCTGTAACTGGAAATATAGCGGTTACATCTGTTTTTCTACCAATTATGGACAACGATGAAATGGTTGGAATTATGGGATCAGATTTAAAGCTTAATTATCTTCAAGATATAGTAGAAAAGTATAGTTCGGAAGAAGAAGGAAGATATTCTATAATAATTGATGGTGAAGGAGCGGTTATTGCGCATCCTGATGCAAAGCAAGTATCAGAGTTATATAATTTCAAAACTCTTACAAAAATTGTTAAGGTTTTGGATAAAAACGGTAAACCTATTTTAGATGATAAGGGTAATCACGTGACTGAAGAACAGAAAATTCCAATTTCGCAGGGGTACTTAACTGCTGTTGAAAATAGTATTAAAGGTAAGACTAATTGTATAAAATTTAAAGATTTAGATGAAGTTGTATTCGTAGGATACACTCCGATTAAACTTTCAGGTGTATCAAATGATTGGCATGTACTTACTGTACAAAGTGCCACTAAAGCAAAAGATTTTGTATTAAAAGTGGCGTTTGCTAGTATAATCGCAACGGTTTTTATTGTTGCAATTGCTATTTTTATATCTTTATTTTTAGCGGATAAGATTTCTAAACCAATAACAAATATTTCAAAACTTATGAATTTAGCAGCTAGTGGTGACTTAACTCAAAAATCTGATTATAAGTCTACAGGTGAGATAGGAATACTTGCTGATAGCTATGATAAAATGGTTTGTAATATGGGGTCACTCGTCAGAGAAGCATCAGATATTTCAAGTGTTGTTAATGAGGCATCTAATCAGCTAAATGATATGGCTGGTAAAACGGCTTTAATATCAAATGAAGTTTCTGTAGCTGTAAAAGATATTGCAAAGGGTGCCATGGATCAAGCACAAGATTCAGAAATGAGTGTTCTTCTTGCAAAAGAATCTACTGATAATTTTAATAATATTTTAGTTTCTAGTAAGGCTATTTTGGGAGAATCAGATAATATTAAAAAAGTAAATAATGATGGAACTAAAAAAGTTGAAGATTTGAATAACATATCATTGCTAAATAAGAAAAAAACTGATGAGATCGAGCATTTAATTTTACAATTGGATAAAAAATCGAAAAAAATAGGGAAAATTTTAGAATCAATTACAGCAATTTCAGACCAAACTAATTTATTGGCTTTGAATGCTTCGATAGAAGCAGCAAGAGCTGGTGAATATGGTAGAGGTTTTGCAGTTGTTGCAGACGAAATTAGAAAACTTGCAGAAGAGTCAAACCAATCTGCGAATGATATTAATAAGATTATAACGGAAATAAATAAAAATATTACTGTTACTGTAGATGTTATGACTGAAGTAAAGGATATGTCAGGTTCGCAATATATTGCTGTAACAGAAGTTTCAAAAGTTTTCGAATCAATCAGTATTTCAATTGACAGTATCGGAAATCATATTGTGGAAAATGATACCTTAATAGCTAAATTAGATGAAAGTAATAGGAAAATACTTGAATCTATTACGAATATTTCTTCTGTTTCAGAAGAAACCGCAGCGGCATCTGAAGAAGTTAGTTCTTTAGTTATTATACAAGTAAGTGATATAGAAAAAGTAGCCATTGAATCCAATAATCTTCATGCTGTTACGGTAAAACTAATGGACGAGATTCAAAATTTTAAAATAGACTAACAATCGATTTTATTAGTATTTAAGTGGGAAAGAGGTTTTATCATGAAAAATATGAGCATAGTAGTAATCTAAAATCAAAGACTGGGTTTGCAACTTTAGTAATAACTTAGAGGAGAAAAAATATGATAATTAGACAAGCAAATTATGATGATAAAAATGATTTCATAAAATTCACTGTAAGGCTAAGTGAATTCAATAGAAGCAATCACTCAGAAAATTCTAAGTATGATGAGTATAGGAAAGTTTTGAGTGCAATTAAAGATAAAGCAAGCAAGATATTTGAAAGCAGAGATGAAAATATCTTAATATTAATTGTTGAATCTGAGGGAAAGTCTATCGGTTATGCATTAGGAAGAATATATGAGGAAGATCAAATTGCAGATAATGGTACGGGACAGATTGGTTTGTTTGATGAACTGTATCTTGATTCTGAAGCAAGAGGTCATGGGTTGGGACAGAAAATACTTGATGAAATGATAAAATGGTTTAAATCAAATGATATTAGACGAATTAAGCTTCATGCATACTCGTGGAATAAAAAAGCAAAAGAGCTGTATGAAAAGAATGGATTTAAGGAGTATGCTGTCTCTTATGAAAAATTTATATAATAACTAATAAAGAGTTAATAGCGAGAAGTACATTTTAAATACGTAAAATTCATCGTATAACACTATAATTGGCGTAAAGGGCCATTGAATCCAATAATCTTCATGCTGTTACAGTAAAACTAATGGATGAATTCAAAATTTTAAAATAGACTAACAATCAATTTTTAAACAGCATCTAAAGGGAACTGTTTATGCATCTGAAATATTATTGTTTAATTAAGAACAAGCAACGGATGTATATTCAGTTTTTAAGTGGTAAATATCAAGGAGACAAAAATGATATGAAAAAAAATAGAAATAATATTATCAGATATTTAAATCAGTGTCAAAATTGTCATTGCTCAACGTTTGATAATAATAGTAAATTGGAAATTCAATCTATTAAGTATAAAAGAGCGTTTGAAAATATTATTATAATGGGTGTTAAGAATAGTGAGATGGAATATTTTGATTATATCTTTAATAAAAAAAATTCAATTGCTATTTGGAATAAAATTGTAGGTTACCAGTTAGAGGGCTATAGGATATTAAAAGAAGATGAATATTGTAGTGAAATTGAGATGTTTTATAATAAATCAAATTTGATAAATAGTAGATTTTTTTTATTCATATCCAATATTTTAAGTACGTTACCTTATGCCGAAATTGAAGTGGAAATTGCGATTTGATTGATTATGGTATGCATGGACACGTCGATAAAATGGAGTGAAATGCTTGAAATTAAGCGAAAATAGAATAATAGGTATAGAAAAATGACAGAACTGTATATGTTCTGTCATTTTTTTATGTTTGTTATTATTGTAAAAAATACTTTGTAGTATTACTATTGTGAGGAAAGGGCTAGTGTTTAGGAGGTTTGGAGCGTGAATGAAAAACAATATGTAATATTTAGATTAGGTAACGAAGAATATAGTGTTGATATTGAGAAAGTAGATGAAATAAGCGAACTTTTAAAAACTAACAAAATACCAAATGCAATTTATTTTTTAGAAAGAATAGTTAATTTAAGAGGAGAGATAATTCCGATAATTAATCTTAAGAAAAAAGTTAATGTAATTGAAGAAGATATTATTGTTGGTACAAAAATTGTAGCTGGAACTGGAAAACAATATATTACTGGAATTGGTAAATTAGAAAATAGAATTTTAATTCTTTTGGACTTAGAAAAAATATTAACTGACGAAAAAAAAGATGAATTATTAGAAGCGATAAGTTNNTTGAATTATATATATGTATATTTGTAATTTTTTAATTTAACTTATACTTTTTTGGCATAAGAGTAATTTTGTAATAGAAAATATTGAGTTAACTTATAACATTTTATAATGGGGTGAATTTATGAATTTAATGAAAAGAATGATGTTGTTAATTTTGATTCCAGTATTGCTGATAGATTTTGGTTCTTACACTCTGAATTCGAAGTCGCTGAATGAAAATGCGAAGGACGGAGCCAAGAGCAAGACGCAATTGCATCGACAAATGAAAAACTGGCCCACTTGCTTTCAGAAAGCACGCCGGAAATGAAATCAACGGTGAAGCAGTATTTCAGCTGGATTAAGGGTAATAATGAAGGTTTAATCGAAATGATGATATTGATTGACGATAAAGGCGACGCCATTGTAAGTAAACGTGAACCACAGGGATTATTTCAAGAAAACTTTATCATTCAAAGAGGGTGTTGTCAGCGATGTGATTGTCAATACGGAAGCCGGCGAATTAAGCGTTGTTGCTACCGAACCAATCGAGTTAAAGGGTTCAATTGAAGGGATGCTAATCACGACCATTAAATTTGACGCGATTAAAAATGTCGTCAACGAAATCAAAATTTGAAACGAAGAATACGGTTATTTGATAAACAAGGGCTTCATATTTCGCATTCTGACCAAAACATGGCGACGATTTTTACACTTTTGAAGGCGAATACAAGTATGTAGTCTATGCCCTTGATAGCATGGTTTAAAATTTGTTTTAATATTTCTAGAATAACTATTGACATATAAAGTCTCACGATATATAGTTGAACTATACAGTCGGACTATATAAAATGAAAAAGATTGGAGAACAAAATGAATTTTAATAAGTTTTTACCATTAACAGAAACGACATACTATATTTTGATTTCATTACTGCAACCATTGCATGGGTATGCGGTCATGCAAAGAGTAGAAGAACTCAGTGAAGGTAAAGTACGAATAGCAGCTGGTACTTTATATGGAGCGTTTGATAATTTAAGCAAACAAAAGATAATTAAAGCTGTTCCTACTGAAGAAAAAAGAAGAAAAGTATATATAATAACTGATTTGGGTAAAGAGCTTTTAAACCTAGAATGTGAAAGAATGCAAAAGCTAGTTGAAATTAGCAGACAATTATTTTTACAAGGAGGTAATAAAAATGAGAAAGTATAAAGTTTTTTTTGATTTAGATAAAGAAGAACAATGGCTTAATGAGATGGCAGGAAAAGGATGGATATTTCAAAAGCGCACTATATTTGGCAGTTATTTTTTTGATCAAGGCAAGGTTGTTAATAGAAATTATCGAATAGATGTTAGAACCTTTAATTCTAATATTGAATTTACAGATTATGTGACATTGTTTTCTGATGCGGGTTGGCAACATGTCTATGGTGTAAAGCGTTCTGGAAATCAGTATTTTCTTCCAAAAACAGATTCTGATCAAAGGGATATTTTCTCAGATGCATTATCAAAAGCTAATAGATATAAACGTGCTTGTGAAAAGTTCTTTAGTTTGTTAACAATATGGATAGTATATTGTGGCATTATATTTACAAAGTGGGGATCAAATATTACTTATCAAACTTCAGGGTTATGGGATTTAGAGGGAAAAGATTTTTGGAGAGCATTTTGGTTTGAAACACCATTTGTAATATTACGTGTTGTTCCTCTTGTTTTATTTTTTATACTTCTTATATACTTTGGATATGGAGTTTTTGTTTCTAGACAGTTAAGTAAAAAGAACTACTAAAAATTATTAAGCTGAATTATTCACGAAATTCTATTTAGAAAAGAAAAATATATAATGAATGAATTTTAGAATGATGATAATATAGATTTAGAAAGTTAAAATTATTGAACTGAGAGGAGATCTTATGAAAAAGTTGTATATTATCATAGTAATAGTAAGTTTGATTTTAATGAGCTGTTCTAATAATGATGGAATTAAAGATATTGAACCAGTAGAAGTAGATGAAAGTAGTAATATAGATAATTCACCTATCGAAGATATTGTAGTTGAAGAAGTAATTGTAGATGATAAAGTAATTCATATAAAAGATTTGGAATTAGAAAAATTAATAAGAGAAGAAATCAATAAACCTGATGGTGAACTTTTAATGTCTGATATGGCATTAATTGAAGATATTTATATTGATTTTACTGAAAATCCTGTTTATGAGATTGAGGGGCTTGAATATGCTATTAATTTAGAAATTTTTTGCTTTAGTAATGGAACATTAAAATCATTAAATCCTATTAGTCAAAGTAAAAAATTATATTTTTTAGATATATCATATGCAGAGGTAGAAGATCAGATTGAGATATTTGATATTCCAGTATTAGAGAATGTTGGTTTTATAGATGTAAATGTAAGTGACTATAGTTTTTTAATGAATTCAAATGAAATTACAAATTTAATTATTTCTGGTTGTAATATTGAAAATATAGATTTCATAGTAAATATGGATAAACTTAAAGTATTAATTTTAGATTATAATCGGATATCAGATATTAAATCCCTTGAAGGGAAACAGTTTTTAGAATGGTTAAATTTACATGTAAATGAGATAACAGAGATAGAAGCATTGTCAACATGTGAGAGTTTAGTTAATCTGAATTTATCATATAATAATCTCACAAATATTGAATCACTTTTTAATTTAGAGAATTTAGAGGAGTTACTCATTTATGAAGAGTTAGATTATAGATTAATTAGTCGAGAAAGCATTAAAAAGATGCAAGATAAAGGGGTAGACGTAAGTTATACTGAATAAGAAAAGAAATTTTATATAAAAAAAAGCACATTAAGTGAGAATGAAATATTTCTACTTGATGTGCTTTTTATTTGATTTATGATAATTCTATTAATTGATCAATTAGTGTTCCAATATATGAAACTGTCTTTTTAAGTGGTTTATCTGTTGTAAAGTCCATACCAGCAATTTTTAGTAAATCTAAAGGTTTAAGTTTACCACCTGTTTTTAGAACTTCAATCCAACGATCAACTGCAGGTTTACCTTCTTCAAAAATCATTTCTGAAACAGTAGTTGCTGCTGTAAGACCTGCTGAATATGTGTAAGGATATAAACCCATATAATAATGCGGTTGTCTCATCCAAGTCATACCTGCAAATTCATCTATTTCAACTGAATCACCCCAAAACCCTTTAAGAATTTCTAATTTTGTATCACAAAGTAATTTTGCAGTAAGTGGTTGGCCTTCTTCTGCAAATTTATAAATTTCTCTTTGGAATGCGGCTTCTAATAAATGTGTAACAAAATTATGATAATAAGTTCCTAAAAATTGAAGTATAACCCATTTTTTTGTTTTAGGATCATCACTATTTTTTAATAAATATCTTCCTAATAACATTTCATTCATTGTAGATGGAGCTTCTACATTAAACATTGATGGTTCAGTATTAAAGAAATTTTGTTCTTTATTAGCTAAGAAGAAATGTCCTGCATGACCTAATTCATGTGCAAGTGTAAAAGCATCTCTCATATTATTTTGAAAAGTAACCAAAACATATGGATGAGCAGCATAAGGAGAAGCACAAAAAGCTCCAGTTGATTTACCAATATTATCAGAATAATCAATCCAACGTTCATTAAATCCTCTTTCAATAATATTTAAATAATCTTCACCCATAATTTCTAGTGATTTAAGAACTACTTCTTTTGCTTCTTCTGAACTAGCAGAAGGATTATAACTTGTATCAATAGGTGCTTTTAAATCATAAAAAGAAACTTTTTCTAAATTTAATTGTTCTTTAATAAGTTTTGCAAATTTTCTCATATGAGGCGCTAATTCTGCATAAATAATATCTATTTGTCGATGATACATTTCAAGTGTTACTTTTTGTGGTTTTAAAAGCATTTCAGTAACAGAAGAATATCCTCTTAATTTACTGAGTAATACTTGTTTTTTTACTTCTGTATTATAAACAGCTGCATATGTGTTTTTATATTGATTTAAAGTTTTATTAAATGAAGCGTAAGCATTTTTTCTGATAATTGGATCTTCACTATACTCATATTTACCTTCAAATAAAGCAAATGAGTTAGGTAAAGTGTTTCCATTACCATCAATAAAAGAATCAAAAATCATATCAGTAGATTTACTAGCTGAATATATATTATAAGGTGCTTCTGTAATTTCTCCTAAAGTAGCAAGAGCTTCTTCAGTATCATCCGAAAGTTTATATTTTTTTTCTTCAAAGATATCTTCAAGAAAAGTACGATAAACTTCTAGTTTTGGTTCGTTTTTTATTAGAAGATTAAATTCTTGATCAGTAAAAGACATAATTTCATTGCTGAAGAAAGTTAAATCTGCTTGTATCTCAGTAGAAATAGCATTAAAATTCATATACAATTCTTGATTTTCTGTATTAGTACCATCTACTGATAGTAAAAGACCTGCATATGTATCTAATGCGTTTAGTTGAATCATTAAGTTTTCAAGTGATTCAATAGCTTTAAATAAAATAGTAGTATTTTTACATAATGTACCTTTAAAGTTTTTTAATTTTTCAGTTTTTTCTTGTGCATCTTTTAAAGAAGAATAAAAATCTTCTTCAGATTTAAATAATGATGATAAATCCCAAGTTGAATTAACATCAACATCTTTGCGTTCTAATATTTTTTTCATAGTAGTCTCCTTATCGTTTGTTTTTTATACTCTTATTATACTATATTTTGACAGAATATTTGAAAAATACAATATTATTAATTTTTTTTAATATTTATTAAAAAATAGGACTTAATTAATTGTCTAAAGATTGATTGTATGGTAAACTTACGAATCGATAATATCCGTGAGGAATTATACTAATAATTTAAAAGTTTAAAATTACTGCTTTGATCTATAATAGACAGAGACGGGATATAAGTTTACTAAGTGTATAACTCTATCTTGTCGTTGACAAAATGGAGTTTTTTATTTGGGAGATTAATATGAAAATTGGATTTATTGGTGCAGGAAAAGTGGGAACTTCTTTTGGAAAATTTCTTATTAATAAAGGATTTAATGTTATTGGTTATTCTAGTAGAGGAAGTATTAACTTGGATAAGGCAATTAAATTTACTAATACAAAAAAGTTTAATATTAAAGAATTGATTGATAAAAGTGATTTGATTTTTATTACGGTTAATGATGATAATATTAAAAATGTAGTAGATAATGCTATAGAGGAAATTGATAGTTTAAAAGGAAAAATTTTTATACATATGAGTGGAGTTCATAGTTCTGAAATATTAATAAATGCTTATAAAAAAGGAGCTAGTATATATTCACTTCACCCACTACAGTCAGTGTCAAATATTGAAAATGCAGTAAAAGATTTTGAAAATACAGTTTTTTCAATAGAAACAATTGATAATGAAATTAATAATAATATTCAAGAAATACTTAATAAACTTAAAAGTTATTTTGAAATTGATTCTGATAAAAAAGCAATTTATCATATGTCAGCTTGTGTTTTTTCAAATTATTTAAATACATTAATGGATTTTGGGCTTGAACTTACATCTTCATTAGGTATTAGTAAAGAATTTGCATTTGATGCAATGAGACCATTAATTAATTCTTCACTTGAAAATATTAAAGCTAATGGGATTGAAAAATCATTAACTGGACCATTATCAAGAGGTGATATAAATACAGTAAAATCACATATTGAAACATTTAATGATAATAATAAGAATTTTAAAGAATTTTATGAGTTTATGGGATTAAAGACAGTTGACTATATGGAGAAAAACAATTTATTAGATGAATTTACAATTATTAAATTAAAAAAAGTTTTGGGAGGAGAAAATGAAAAAAGTAACAGTTAAAAGTTTTTTTGAAATGAAAAAAAATAATGATAAAATTACTATGTTGACTGCATATGATTATTCAACAGCAAAATTAATTGATGAATCTGGAATAGAGAGTATTCTTGTGGGTGATTCATTAGGAATGACTATACTTGGTTATGATGATACTTTAAAAGTAACAGTAGAAGATATTCTTTATCATACTAAAGCAGTAAGAAGAGGTACTAAAAATGCGTTGTTAATTGCGGATATGCCATTTTTAAGTTATCATATTTCCATTGAAGATACAATTAGAAATGCAGGACGTTTTATTCAAGAAGGTGGAGCTCAAGCAGTTAAACTTGAAGGCGGAAGTGAAATTACTGATAAGATTGAAGCTTTAATAAAAGCGCAAATTCCAGTTTGTGGTCATTTGGGTTTAACACCTCAATCTGTAAATATGATGGGTGGATTTAAAGTTCAAGGTAAAAGTGAAGAAACTGCAAAAAAATTAATTGAAGATGCATTATTATTACAAAAAATAGGAGTTTTTGCAATTGTGCTTGAATGTGTACCTGCCAAACTTGCAAAGATTGTTAGTGATAAACTTGATATTCCAACTATAGGTATTGGTGCTGGTAATGGTTGTGATGGACAAGTATTAGTAATACAAGATATGTTAGGAATGTATTCTGATTTTACTCCAAAATTTGTAAAAAAATATGCAACATTAAATAATGATATTGAAAATGCTGTGAAAAATTATATAAATGAAGTAAAGGATATGAGTTTTCCAGAAGAAAAACATACCTTTAAAATTGATGATGAAGTTTTAAGTAAATTATATTAGAGGTGGGGCTAATGCAAATTTTTGAAAAAATTATTGATTTAAGAGAAATTTTAAAGAAAGAAAGATTTAATGGAAAATCTATAGGATTTGTTCCAACAATGGGTTTTTTGCATGAGGGTCATATGTCATTAATTAGAGAAGCTAGAAAAAACAATGATATTGTTGTAGTTTCTATATTTGTAAATCCAACACAATTTGGACCAAATGAAGATTTAGAAACTTATCCAAGAAATTTTGAAAAAGATAGTAAATTATGTGAAAATGAAAAAGCAGATTATATTTTTAATCCATCTGTGGATGAAATGTATTTAAAAGATTATGCTACTTTTGTTGATACTGAAAGTAATATAACAAATAAATTGTGTGGAGCTTCTAGAGAAGGTCATTTTAAAGGTGTTATGTCTGTAGTTTCAAAATTATTTAATATTGTAAATCCAGATAGAGCTTATTTTGGAAGAAAAGATTATCAACAAGTTGCAGTTATTAAAAAAATGGTAAAAGATTTAAGTTTTGATGTAGAAATAATTGCTTGTCCTATAGTGCGAGAAAAAGATGGATTAGCATTAAGTTCAAGAAATACGTATTTAACTAAAGAGCAAAGGGTTGATGCTTTAGTATTAAATAGATCGCTTAAAGAAGCAAAAGAACAAATTATAAATGGTGAAGTAAATAAAGATGTTATAATAAAAACGATTTTTAATAAGATTAATGAAATAACTTATTCTGTAGTAGATTATATAGAAATATTAGATTCTGAAACATTAGAAGATATTGAAGTTATTGATAGAAATGTTGTTATAGCGCTTGCTGTAAATATTGGAAAACCAAGGTTGATTGATAATATTATTGTGGAGGTGTAGTATGTTTATTACTATGTTTAAAGGAAAGATTCATAGAGCAACAATTACTCAGGCAGATTTAAATTATGTAGGAAGTATAACTATTGATTCAGAGTTATTAGAGGCATCAGGTATTTTACCTGGAGAAAAAGTACAGATTGTTAATAATAATAATGGTGAAAGAATTGAAACTTATACAATAGAAGGAGAAGCAGGAAGTGGAATCATTTGTCTTAATGGAGCTGCAGCTAGAAGAGCAGAAGTAGGGGATAAAGTAATTATTATTTCTTATGCTCAAATGACTGTAGAGGAAGCTAAAACATTTGAACCATCTATTATATTTGTTAATCATCAAAATAAAATTATTGAAAAAGCACATATGGAAAGACATGGAGAAATTAAATAATAGAGCAATATTAAAAGTCCTGAAAAGGACTTTTTTTATTGGATATAAAAGTGCATTGAAGAAAATAATGAGTGCAGTTATATTTTAATTTGATATTTATTATTAATATTGGGTATCATTAAATGAGAATTTATAACTAGATTTTTATTAAAATATATTCTAAAAGAAGGGAGAAAATTATGAAAAAGATTATTTCTGTTATTATTATCATATCTATACTTATGGAATTTAGTGGTTGTTCTGCACCTAAAATAAGTAAAGAAGAGGATATTATCAATCAAATATATGGCGGGTTTTTATATACTTCCAATCTTAAGGCTGAAAATAAAAATGAAAGAAAATTCAACGAAGAAAGAAAAAAAGCAATTAAATTCTTTATAAAAACGATTAAAAATACAGCAAAAATTGCTTTCAAATTAACCAATGAAATTGAGGAATATGAAGAGAATTTAATGAAATATATGGATAAAATCGAAGATGAAAATGAATATATCTATATTCAAGAAATTGCAAATAAAATGCTTGCTTATAAAGTAACGATTAATTCATATGAAGAACAAATTAATGCATATCTTTCATTGAAAATAGAAAATGAAGTTACCGATACAGTAATTGATAATTATATATTTACTGATTTAATTAATTTAGTAGAAACTCAGAACCAGTATATTTCGTGGCTTAAAGATAATAAAATTATAATTTCTGATTTAGTAAGCAGTGAAAGACAATCTAATAAATTAATTTCTTCAAGCGAAAAAATATATAAAAATATTGATGAAAAATATAATGAAATGATATTTGAATATCAAAAATTAGCAAATATATATTCATATATTACTTCTGCTGATTATTATGCAAATTTATACTATATGATTGAAGTTAAAAAAGATATAGATATATTAAAAGAAAACCAATCTGATGAAGTAAAAGAACTTGAGGATTTATATAACAAAATTATCGCAACAAATTCAAAACCCTCTATTCTTAGAGAAATTCCGAAAAATGAAACAGGTTTACAATTAATAAAAACAGCATATGCTTTTGACGATGATGCAATAAGCGGATTTGCCTTCTTAGAACTCTTTACAGAAATCGCAATTATTGAAGGTGAAAAATATAGTGAGGATAATAAGATAAAAATTAGATTAAAAGAATTAACTGCAATGAAAGTAGAAAGTAAAAAAAGCAATGCGACGAATCAAAACATTATTGATAAAATTTCTGCGGGGCAATCTATGATGAGTTGGCTTTCATCTACTCCAGATATACAATTTGCAGGAATTTTAGCTATTATGTCTAAAGCACTTTTATCAAAGAAAGATAAATTAGATCCAACCCTATATGAGGCAATTAGCAATTTAATTAATAATGATTTAGAACAAGTGCTTGGAGATAAAAAAGGTGACTTTCTTAATATAATTATTAATACTAATGCAAATCAATTACTAGAGGTTTTTAATAACTGGAAGGATAAAACTAATAATTTAAAGGATTTGAATTTTAATAGACAAGAACTAATCAGTTTATTAAATATGTTTGGGCTTAATATTGAAGAAGTAAAGATAGAAACACCGTCTGTTGCACCTACTACACCTACTACACCGGCTCCAGTTGTAACCGATCCACCGCAAAACATGAAATACGATATTACTCAGATTAAAGCTACACTCAGTGAAATTAATAGTATCAATCCAAGTATGGGAAATAATGCACTATTAGGAGTTTTATTTGGATGGAAAGACGATATTAATTATAGTCAATATTCAAAAGTAGTAGATTCTGGTGCATGGGATCATTATGTAGATAGTGAAAATAAAAAGATTGGTTGGGCAGAGCGTAGTCATAATGCTGGATGCGCCTATATTTATTATTTTCCTAATGATTTTCCCTACCATATTGAAATAGAAAGAGGCTTAGAAGGAGAAAATAGTGATGCTTATTCTATCACTATTAGAGATGATGATATAAAAAAAATAATTTCAATAAAAATTAAAAGGGATGATAAAAGTGATGTATATTATCCAGTTCTAGTTGATATAATTCAAAAAATAGATCGCGAATATGATGGGTTAAATATAAAAACAAATGCAAATTCTCAATATGTTAGAACCTATTCTTTAGGTAATCTTATAGAGTTAGTGGGCTATAAAAAAGGGATTGTTGTAAAAGAAGAACATCATGAATATATAGAAGATGAGGTTATAAGTAATATTTTAGAATATGCAGATAGTGGAGACATATTGGAAACATATGGAGAAAAGAACGGTAAGTTAAATGGACTCTACATTTCGTATTATGAAAATGAAATTATCAAATCTAAGATAGATTATGCTAATGGAATGAAAAATGGAGATTCATATATTTATTATGAGAATGGAAAAATTAAAGAATTTGCTGAATATAAAGATAATAAAAAGAATGGAGAATATCAGTCTTCTTATGAAAATGGCCAATTGGCAAAGAAAGAAAAATATGAAATGGGAATTAAAAATGGAATGTTTCAAGATTACAACCTTAAAGGATCTCTCACAAGAGAAATAGAATACAAAGATGGTGCATTAGATGGAATTTACTGTGAATACGCTGTATCTGCTGAGGGTTCTACTTGGGAAACAACTTATGTATACGGTCAATATGCAAATAATGAACAAGTTGGATATTGGGAGTGGGGAAACTTTGATGGTAAGTGGACTGCTAAACGCAAATATTCCAACGGGATAATGATATACTTCCAAAACAGAAAAGAAATAATCCACTATAACGATGATGGTACAATAAAAAAATAACATCGAAAATGTGATGGATTTAGCAGAGTATTCAGTCCTTGAAACTCTGCTATTTTGATTTTGATTAACTTAGATTAGTTTTTACATATATGATGTGTTATAATGAAGATGTAAAGATTTGTTAATTAATCAATTGAAGTACTTGGAGGATAAAGCTAATGATAAAGAGTTTATTTAATTATTTAATGAAAAATAAAATAATAGTATTTTTTTTAATATTATTAATCGCTATTAGTGTATCTAATGTTATCGAAAGGCAAGAGGAAAAGTATATAG